>Ga0181538_10000088_pt1 | contig 93425 bp, 68 predicted proteins | sample PEATcosm2014_Bin_40_FD_119773 | JGI IMG/M metagenome (GOLD analysis project Ga0181538, IMG submission 119773) | Peatland microbial communities from MTU Mesocosm Facility, Houghton, MI, USA - PEATcosm2014_Bin23_30_metaG | ecosystem: Environmental > Terrestrial > Soil > Wetlands > Peat | place... | reverse complement strand
AGGGAGAGAGAGTGTTCGTCATGTCTGAAATTAGGATACCGAGGTATGGAAAGGAAACCAAGCGATTCTGGCGAGATTCCCCTGATCTGATAAAAAAACTGCAACGCCAATTAGGCCGCTCAAGAACTATGCGGCATTAGGCAATCCTGCCCGGGGTCCCCTCTGGGGAGGGCTTTCCAGCCGGCTCGACCTACTGAGCCGCGACCGCGAGGGAGCGGTGCCTTTCCACTATCTGCTCGCCAGCTTTCTTCCCGCCGACAGATTGTCGTAATTCAGAATGGCGTTGAACACCAGGAAGTAGCTCCCCTTGGTTTCGGCCCGCCAGAAAGGATTGTTTGAGAACAGCACCACGTGACCCTGCCCCACCGTCGCATCCACCACCGCCGGATGCTGCGCCAGTTCGCCGCCATTATCGAGCAGTCCCGAAACCAGCAGATCGCTGCTATTCGCGTAGCGCAGCACCACCCGCGGGCGCGCCGCCGGCGGAATTACATTCACCGGATTGCGCAGTTGCTCGTCCGTGAGCGGCGTCGCTTCCCATGGCTGCGCGTGCGGCTCTTCGGGGATCTCCGCCGGCAAGCGGCCTTGCGGAATATCGGGGTCGTCCTCCGTTCCGCGCCCCGTGGCGCGCTCGTTGCCGCCCCCGCCGCCGCGTCCCCCACCCCCGCCGCCGCCCATCATGTTCGACACGCCGAACAGCGGCGGATTGGAGGCGAAAATCGCCAGGTTGTCGGAGTATCCATATAGAATCGGGCTCGCGCCGTCCACAATCCTCGAGCGCACGGCCGACCCCGTCACTTTCAAATTCCGCGCCGCCGACGTGGAAACGCCGGGCGCCAGGCCGAACGTCACGGCGAACGTCGCGGTATCGGTAGCAGTGATGAACAGCCCGCCCTTCGAGACGAATTCCTGCAGGTGATCGAGCCCCGTCCAGCCGAGCCCCGGCCGCATATCGTCCGTCTCGTCGGTATGGGCGAGATTCGGTGTCTCCGGCGTCACTTTCCACGGCAGCGGATTGCCGTACATCGGCCGCCCGTTGACGATGGCCTGCGGGTTGCCGCCCGCTCCCGGCCCGAAGATAATGACGTCGTACTTCGATCGCAGATCGGCGTCTTTCGCCACGGTCTGCGTGCTGATGTAGGTGTACGGAATCTTCAAACGGTCGAATTCCAGGCGCCACCAGCCCTCGGCCTGCGTGTTCATCCAAGTGTGCATGATGGCGACGCGCGCCGCGCGCAGCGGATGCGTCTTCACGCCCGGCGCGGCATCCACGGCGTAGGCACGGAATCCGAGCTCGTGCCCGGCTTGCGCCAGATCGCTCGCGCTCACCCCGCGAATCACAAACGAGCCGCGATTGAACTTCTTCCCCGCCGCTTCGAACGGCTCCTCGGCGGCTTCAAATTCGCCCGCGGGGAATCGATACCGCAGCGTCACCAGCGCGCTATCGGCATTGTGGTTCACCAGGTAGACGCTGCCCGTGCCCTCCACTCCGCCCGGCGCCATCACCGCTCCATCCACGGCCGCCATCGGCCCGTCGAGCACCTTCACGTCCGTCACGCGCGCCACCTGCACGTTGCCGAGCTCGCCGAAGGTCCAGCCGGTATCGTCGTAAATGCTCTTCTGCGGATCGTTCGGCGCCCAATATTGATAATCCAGCAGGGTGTCGGCGATGCGGCTGTACGGCTGATCCATCCGGAGAACGTACGAACCGGCCGGAAACGTGCGCGGCTCCGGTTTCGGCTTCTCTTCCGGCTTCGCGGCCTCGCCATCGGTCGTGGCATCGCTCCCCCGGCCGCCGCGGCCCGCGCGCGGCTTTTTGCCCGGCATCGTCACGGTGAACGATTCCTTCGCCCGTGAGATTTCGCAGCCCTGGTCCTGCAACATGCGCAGCAGGTCGGCCTGCGCGCCGGGACGCGGATCCTCGGCCGTGAAAACATACGCCGCCGGCCCTTCGGTCTTGGCTTTCAGGATCGACCGCTTCGCCTTCAGGTAGAAATTGTGCAAAAACAGCTTGTTATTGGCCGAAAAAAACGCCAGCGCGGTGAGCAGGCCCGTCTGTTCGTAGTTATTGTTGTCGCGCTGCGACCATTTGGCCTTCGGCAGCGGCGGATTCTGCTTGAACCACGTGCGCGCGTACTCGTTGGGCCGCAGCGTGCGCTCTTCGGTATCGGCGCCGCCATTGCCGAACGTCTCGTATAGGCGGCTGATGCCGTTGTGCGTCGCCGCGATGAACATCAGGTAGCTCGGCGCCCAGGTATCGAAGGTGCCGTGCGTGAACACCCCCGGCATGCCGAATTTCTGCATCTCCGAGACGTTGTTCCAGCCCATCATTTCCCATTCATCGGCCAGCATGGGGTCGATCCACGCGTTGTACGGGCCGTCGCCGACGGTGTTGTCGTAGAGATACGGCACCGATTCGTGCAGGTCGTGCAGCACCTGCGCCTTCCACCCGACAAAAGTATTCAGCACGTTGCGCGTGAGCTGCAGCGTGAGCCCCATGGCATCGCGATTGTTGTCGTGCGCCACGTAGTGGCCCCAATAAATCAGGTTGGGCCAGTTCTGTCCGGGGTGGGCCAGATGCCAGCGGTAGATATCGACCATGCGATCGCGCCCGTCCACCTCCACCACCGGCGTGATCAGCGCGATGACGTTGTCGCGGATCGCCTTCACATAGGCGCTGTCGTCCACCGCCAGCCGGTAAGCCAGCTCCATGAGCGCCGTGGGCGCGCCCGTCTCGGTGGAATGGATGGTGCCGGTAATGTAGTAAATCGGCGTCGACGCGGCCACCAGGCGATCCGCCTCGGTATCGTTGAACTGAATCTTGCGTGGGTCGGCAAGCTGCGCCAGGCGCGCGCGATTGTCGTCGAGTTGCGCGATCAGCCGCTCGGAAGCCACCGCGACCGCGATCATCTCGCGCCCCTCCTCGGTCTTCCCGATGCTGAAGACCTTCACGCGCGGCGTGGCCGCCTCCAGCATGCGCATGTACTTGTAGACCTCGGTCGAATACGGCAGGATGCCGGGCGCGCCGGCGACATCGCCGAGCACGGCTTTCGGCGTGGGCACGTTCTTCGAGGCGGGCAGGTAATCGGTAAGCGGCGAATTGAAGAAGCTCTCGGTGGTGTATTCGCGGATTTTGCGCGTGTACTCCTCGTCGATCGCCTGTCCGGGATCGCGCCCCGGTTTGAGAGAGATGGTGGCGCTGGGCTGGGCAAATAGCGGCAGTACGAGGATCGCGAAAAGAAAAGGCCGAAGGAGGCGCATTGGTAGATTTTAGCTCACGTCAAAGACAGGGAGACTGCGCGGTGCTAATATTCGGACTCGGAGTTCCGTTATAAATGGTCCCGAGGTGTGGTGCGGCCGGTTATCTTCCTCTCGCGGTTGCCGGTATCGTCTTCCCGACGTTGCTTCCCGCGCAAACCCCGAGTGGAATCACGCTCGCAGCGTCCCCTAACCCATCCGTTTACGGCCGGCCCGTGACACTCACCGCAACCGTGACGAGCGGCGCCACCGGCAAGGTCACGTTCTACGATAGCGTGACCATTCTCGGCGTCGTCGCGCTCTCCGGCGCAAAGGCGAGCCTAACCACCGTGATGTTGCCGGCCGGCAATCGGAAACTGCGGGCATACTATCAGGGCGACACCACAAATGCGGCCAGCACATCAGCGGTCGTGCCGCAGACTGTGGCAGCTCTCAGCTCGCCCGCCCTCCACAGGCCTATAGACTACTCGTTCGGCGGCGGCGCTCCAATAGTGGCGGATGTGAACGGAGACGGCAAGATGGACCTCGTTTTCGTTCTTCCCTTAGGAGTAGCGGTCTACCTCGGCAATGGCGACGGCACCTTTCAAACAATCCCTCTCGGCGGGGTGGTCCAGAACGAACCGCAGTCGGTCGTGGTGGCCGATTTCAACGGCGACGGTCTGGCCGACGTCGCAACGTCCAACGCGCTCGGCTCGGTGGCTGTTCTCCTACAAGCTAGCGACGGAAGCCTGAATTGGCCTCTATATTCATGGGGCGGAAATAGCCCCGCTGGAGCTGCCGTCGCCGATTTCAACGGCGACGGGATCGCCGACCTGGCGATCAGCCAGAAGGACAGTCCCGATGTGGCCATTCTCTTGGGAAAAGGCGACGGCACATTTCAGAACCCGGTTTTCGTGCCCGCGGGCAATGCCACGTTGCCACCCGTGGTAGCCGACGTGAACGGCGATGGCAACGCGGACCTCATCGTCTCTTCGAAGGGCGGCGTAGAAGTCATTCTCGGCAACGGGAATGGCACGTTTCAAGCGTCTAAGACGCTGACACTTACCGGAGCCCCTCTCGCCGCCGCGGATCTCAACGGGGACGGCAACGTCGATCTCATCTCGATTGATGCTTCTGACATTTCCGATAATCGAATCAATGTCGCTCTCGGAAACGGCGATGGCACCTTCGGCCCGCCCCTGCCCTACAGCATCCCTCCCGACGCGGGCACACCCATGCTGGCGGACGTCAATGGTGATGGCAAACTGGATCTGGTTATTCCGGGCTACTTCTACGCGCTCAGCTACCAACACCTTGCCGTCGCCTTCGGAAACGGGGATGGCACTTTTGGACCGCCCACTCTGTATCCGTTGCCCGACGGACCCTTCGCGCCAGGATCCGCTGTGGCCGGCGATTTCAACAGGGACGGCAGAACCGATCTGGCGATTCCGGGAGCTACTGGAGGTTTCGAGATCCTCTTCGGCGGGTTGACCTGCGCCATTACTGGAGACGCCCTCCCTGCCAACGCGGACGTGCAACTCATCCTCACCGAAGCTCTCGGAACAGCCCCGCCAAATGACGACATAAATCAGGACGGCACAATCAACGTTGTGGACATCCAGACGGTCGTCAACGCGACGTTCGGGTTAGGCTGCATTTACTGATTTCTCTCCGGCCCCGGAACATCATGTTCCACTGCCTTCCATCTAACCCCTTTGGATTGATCAAATCGACATCGCTTTTCGGCACAAATTGTGCCGAATGGACATAATGCAGCGACATTCTTCAGCCTATGAGACTTTTTCGCCCAGTCTGCCTGTTCCTCGCCGTTTGGCTCGCGACTGCGCAGACCAACGACGCGCCCGGCCGGCTGGTGGCGCGATCCCTTGGAGAGACGCCAATCTTCGAAGACCTTCAGGAACTTTGCGACGGCATCGGGGGCCGTCCCACGGGTTCGGCCGCCGCGTCCAAAGCCATCGAGTGGGCCGCCAACAAATTCCGGGCCGCCGGCCTGAATCCCGTGCTCGAACCCTTCAAGATTCCGAACCTCTGGCTTCCGGTTTCCGCCGAAGCGGTGGTGATTGCGCCACAGCAGTTGTCAATTCGGCTTGTCGCCGCGCCATTTACCGCCTCGACGAAAGGGACGCTCGAGGCCGTGGTGGTGGATGCGGGCGAGGGATCGGACGCCGATTTTGCCCGGCTGGGCGCCCGCGCCAGGGGAGCGATCGCGCTCGTCCGCAGCCAGGAGATGAAGACGCTCGACGACCTGTTCGCGGAATACCTCCGCAACCAGCCGTTGATCGCGGCTGCCGGGAAAGCCGGCGTAGCCGCCCTGCTCCTGCAATCCACCCGTCCGCGGGGACTGCTCTACCGTCATCCATTGAGTTTTGACGGCTCGCTCGTGCCGATTCCTTCCGCCGTTGTCAGCCGCGAACATGCCGAGCGGCTGGCGCGCCTTGCCGCGAAGGGCGAAGTGCGAATCAGGCTGAATTTGGAAAATAGGCTCGGCGGCGAGTACGAGTCGCAGAATGTGGTCGCGGAGATCCGCGGGCGCGAAAAGCCGGATGAAGCCGTGTTGATCGGCGCTCATCTGGATTCCTGGGATCTCGGCACGGGCGCCGAAGACAATGGCGTGAATGTCGCGCTCGTGCTGGATATCGCGCGCGGCTTCAAACAGCTTGGCGTGGTTCCGCGCCGCACCGTCCGTTTCGCGTTGTTCACGGGCGAAGAGCACGGGATGTGGGGCTCGCGGCGCTACGTGGAGCGGCATCGCGGCGAGTTGGACAAGTATGCGGCGACCATCACTTTCGACACCGGCTCCGGCCGCCTGCTCGGCTTCTATCTGAACGGCCGCGAGGATCTCCGCAAACCGGTCGACGACGCCCTCGCCGCGGTGGCGGGATTGAAAGCTAACGATCACCTGATCGACGCCATCGATGGCACGGACAACTTCGACTTCCTTTTGGAGTTCCCAACTTGGTGGGAATTCAAGACCCCATTCCTTACCTTCCCGATTACCACGCTGAATCGGACAGCTTCGATCGCGTCAATAAACGCGAGGAGAAAGCCACTCTGGCGGCGGCATCGGTCCTGCTTTGGGCGCTCGCCGAGAGCCCGCAACGGCTCAACCGCCAGACCCGCGCCGAAGTCGAGAAACTGCTTGTCGACACCAAGCTCGATCAACAGATGAAGGCCTTCGGGCAGTGGGAAGATTTTCAATCCGGAAAGCGCGGACTGTTTCAATAGGCGCGAAGCGCGAATCTCATGCGAAAGTCGGGCTAAGGCTTCAATTCACTTAGGGACATTTCAGTGAGCTTCCGGTGGGGCAGGCTTCAGCCTGCAGGCGGCCTGGCATCGTTCGCGGCGCACTGGCCAGTGGGATCGCCCATGCGGCAACATCGAGAGGTGCTCGGGGTTACACTGGAGTACCGCGTACCGCGGAGGCCTTCCGCCAGGCAGAGGCGACGCCAAATCTAGGAGGAACTGAATAGCCATGAACTCTCTACAAGATTCGAACAGCCGCCGTGAATTCATCAAGACCAGCGGTAAAGCGGCTGCATTGTCGGTTTTGGCCAACGTTGCGATTCCCCCCGTCCACGCAGCGGGCAGCGACCTGATCCAGGTGGCGCTCATCGGCTGTGGCGGGCGCGGCGGCGGCGCGGCGGCGAACGCACTATCCGTCAAGCGCGGTCCCGTCAAGCTGGTGGCTATGGCGGACCTGTTCCCGGAGCGCCTTGCGAGCGACCTGAATCAGTTACAGCAGCGTTTCCCGAGTCAGGTCGACGTACCGCCGGATCGCCAGTTTCTCGGCTTCGACGCCTATCAGAAGGCGATGGATTGTTTGAAGCCGGGCGATATCGCCATTTTCGCAACGCCTCCGGCGTTTCGCTGGGTGCACTTCACTTACGCTATCCAGAAGGGCTTGAACGTCTTTATGGAAAAGCCGCTCACGGCCGACGGCCCAACCAGCAAGCGCATGTTGGCGCTCGCCCAGGAGGCTTCAGCCAAGAACCTCAAGGTGGGGGTAGGTCTCATGTCGCGTCACAGCCGGGCGCTCCAGGAACTGGCTGACCGTGTCCATAACGGCGAGATCGGCGAGATCGTTCTGCAGCGTGGTTACCGCATGCATGGCCCCGGCGGATATTTCCTCTCCCCGCCCAAACCGGCTGGTATCACCGACTTGCTCTACCAGGTGAAACGCTTCCACAGCTTCATCTGGGCGAGCGGAGGCTGCTACAACGACTTTTATATCCACATCATCGATCATCTGGGATGGATGAAGAACGAATGGCCGGTGAAGGCGCAGGCGTTGGGCGGCCGGCATTACAAGGTCAGTCCGGAAGGAGTTGCCTACGTGGATCAGAATTTTGACGTCTATTCGGTGGAATACACGTATTCGGATGGCACCAAGTTCTTCTTTGACGGGCGCTGTATGAATGGATGCGAGGAGATCTACACCAGTTGCCTGCAGGGGACCAAGGGCATGGGGATCGCTTCCAAGAGCGGCGATTGCGGGCTGCCATCAAGCCTGTACAAGAGTCAGAAGGCGACCCCGGCAGACCTGATTTGGGAATCCAAGGTGAGCCCGGACGAGAAGGATCCCTATCAAAACGAGTGGAACGATTTGATGGACGCCATTCGAGACGACAAACCTTACAACGAGGTCAAACGCGGCGTGGAGACAAGCCTGGTTGCGAGCATGGGCCGCATGGCCGCCAACACTGGCCGGGAAATTACGTTTGACGAGATGCTCCGATGCGAGCACGAAATGGCGCCGGGCATAGAAAAGTTCACAATGGATTCCCCGGCCCCGCTGCTTGCGGACGCCAACGGCAGATATCCGGTGCCGCAGCCTGGCATCGTAACCACGAGGGAATACTGACGAGCCGTCTTGAGGTTACGCGCTCGACCGTGGGCAGCCGGTCGTTGAAGATCATGTCCGCCTCAGGCGAACGTTCCTTCAGTTGCTCTCGGTCCGGATTCTTCTGTCGTGCGAGACTTCGTTTTTGTGCCCGGGGTTCTGGAACAATATCGGCTCCTCGGCCGCAATCGCTCGCGATTTCTCCGGCGCCTGGAGCCGACGGGTGTCCCGCCCGGCCAAGATAGGGAACGATAAGCCGGCATCGCGTCCGTGATCTCCCACAAGCGGACATATGGCCCCGCGTCCGCAGGACCCGAGTGCTTGACCATTTTCCTCGTCTCTCGGCGATTTTATCGACGAGTGTGGAATATGGCGGAACCGGAAGCTCCAGCGATAGCGCGGGCTGGCGGGATGTGGACCGAGGTAGAATTGAATCGATGTCGAAGGTGAGAAAAGACGCCCGATCAAAGCAGTCTGGCAGGTTCGTTGCTGTTAACGATGAAGTGCGGCCGGTGCCCGGAGATGCTACCGTTGCGGCAGACCCGCTTCCCAGCCGAAGGTCTGAACCGGCGGTTCTTAAGGCTAATCCGGAGGAGCTGACGGAGGCTGTTGCAAGGGCAACGGAAGTTTTTGGTGAAGAGGAAGCAGCCTTTCGTTGGCTTGGAAGACCCGTGGCGGCTCTGGATTATGCTACACCGATTTCGTGCCTGGGCACGGATCAAGGTGCGATGCGCGTAAACGACGTTCTGACGCAAATCGAACACGGTGTTTGGTAATCGATCGTTTGCCGGATTTGCAAGGCAAAGCATCCCGCAGATGATGGCGCGGGCGCCAGGCGCGCCGGTGGCCGCTGGAATCACAAAGGAACGGCAATAGTGTATTGCGGGGCTACGGCTTCTTTGTGCGCGCTGGAAATGCTTGCGCACATTGCCATGCTTCCGAACGACATGATCGTCGTGCAAGCCAGAATCCCGAATAGCCAGAGCTTGGCACGTCAGACGATGGTGTCCAACAACCAGACAATCGGAGCGAAATCGTGCGGGACTGAACTTATCAGGTGGTGCAGCGTCTATTCTCAAGATGGTCCCGGCTCAGTCCTCCGACCCGATCCTGGCCTCCCCTGCTCGCGCCCAATGTGCCGTTGAACTAGAATAGAGCGAACATGGACGGCGGCGAGATCGGGCATTTCTCTCTGCTCGAAAAGATCGGCGAGGGGGGTATGGGCCAGGTCTACAAGGCCCGCGACAAACAACTGGAACGCCTGGTTGCCATCAAGGTCCTACCCGAGGCGCGCCGCGGGGACGCCGATCGCCGCGCCCGCTTCGTCCAGGAGGCCAAGGCTGCTTCCGCGCTGAATCATCCCAACATCATCACCATCCACGAAATCGGCGAGCAGGATGGACGGACGTTCATCGTAATGGAGCTAGTGGACGGCAAGGCGCTCAACGAGCTGATCCCGCGAAAGGGAATGCGGCTCACGGAAGCGTTACGCATTGCCGCGCAGGTGGCCGACGCGCTCACCGCCGCGCACGCGGCCGGCATCGTACACCGCGACCTGAAGCCCGCCAATATCATGGTGGATTCACACGGTCGCGTCAGGGTCCTGGATTTCGGCCTGGCGAAGCTGACCGCCTCCGTCAGCGCGGACGGCGTTGGAGCAGACGAAGCCACCCGCACCATTACTGTCGACCAGCCTGTCACGGAAGAGGGGGTCATCGTCGGCAGTGTTCCGTACATGTCACCGGAGCAGGCCGAAGGCAAGGCGGTGGATCCGCGTAGCGACATTTTCTCCTTCGGAGCCGTGCTTTATGAGATGGTCACGGGGCAGCGAGCATTCCGCGGTGAGTCGCGCATTTCCACCTTGGCCGCCATCGTGGAGAAGGAGCCTCAGCCGCCAAGCGCAATTGCTTCCGCCACCCCGCCCGAACTGGAAAAGCTAATCCTGCGGTGCCTGCGCAAGGACATTAACCGGCGCAGCCAGCACATGTCCGATGTGAGGCTCGCACTAGAGGAACTGCGGGACGAATCGGAATCGGGCAAGCTCCCCCGGCCCGCCGTAGACCCTTCCCATAGAAGGCGCCTCTGGCTGTGGCCAACGATGGCGATCGCCTCCCTGCTGATCGCGGCGGTCGCCATAGTATCGGTTTACCTTAACCGCCGCGGAACTCAGCCGAAAGGTCCGAATCTGGTGCGGCTCTCTCCAGACGACGGGTACTCCTATGGTCAGCCCGCCATCTCGCCCGATGGGGGATTCGTCGCTTACGTCTCGGACCGCTCCGGCGACGCCCAACTATGGCTCCAACAGGTCGGGGGTGGCGATCCGATCCAGTTGACCCATTCGAGCGATTCCATTTCGTCCCCCTCGTTTTTTCCCGATGGCAAGCAAATCCTTTACGTCACTACTTCCGGTGGCGGCAAAAAAAGCACAATCGAGACGACGCCCGCGCTGGGCGGCGAGCCAAGGGTACTGATCCAGGGCGGGCGGATGATTAACCATGCACCGCTGCTTTCCCCGGACGGGCGCCAGATCGCTTACATCGAATTCATCGAGAAATACCCAGGCGTGCGCTTGATGACGGCCTCCTCCAGCGGCGGCCCGCCGCGAGAACTGTCGAACTGGGGGAGAATGATGGGACCTTCCTGGTCTGGCTTCGCCGCGTGGACGTCCGACAGTCGCTACGTCCTCTGCCCCGTCACCAAGAGGTCCGAAGCCAACGGAGATGTGATGGAGTGGTTCGCGTATCCGGCCGATGGAGGCGATCCCCTGAACACGGGGGCCGGAAATGTATTGCGCGCGGCCGGAATAGGGGATGCCCGGCCGGGCATGATGACGGGTGATCGAGTCCTCTTTAATGCCGGCGAGCGCGGGCGCGCGAACGTCTGGGAGATCCGCCTTTCACCGGGCTCGTGGCGCGTGCAGGGGGTTCCGCGCCAGCTCACGTCGGGCACGCTTGCGGAGCGACCCACCAGCATCAGTTCTGGGGGCGCGGTAGCTCTTGAGATAGGGAACGACTTCTCCGACTTTTATCTGATTCCCTTTTCCTCTGCAACCGGTCAGCCCACTGGCGCCGCCCGGAGGCTCACGAAGGACTTTCGCGGCAAGCAACTCGTAATCGGTCCCGCGGGAGATCCCCGCAGCGTTTACTTCATGGTGCCAGATGACCAAAGCCCTACCATGGGATGGAGTTACTACGCCCTGAATCTGGACACCGGTAAGGAGTCACTCGTGAGCAGCGGAGTTCCCCTGTCGACCCGCATCGATGTCTCGTTTGACGGCCGCCAGGTTGCATATTCCGTCCCCGAAGGCGATTCGTACTCGATTCGGGTGGGTAACGCGGGCGCGGGTGAGGCGGAGGCCCGCGTCCTCTGCAAGGGGTGTGGCCTGGCGGCCCGCTTCTCTCTGGACGGGCGATTCCTCCTCTATTACCCGGAGGCCAAGGTCAAGCCCGACCTCACGCTGAAATCGACAATCCGGATTCTGGAACTGGCGTCTGGCAAGGACAAGCTGTGGTTGGAACACCCGACCGATTCGGCCGTCGTAGGCAATTCAGTTAGCCAGGATTTATGGGTTGCGATAGTGTTACGTCCCCCTGGATCGAATGGCCCTGGCCGGAAGTTTCTGGTGCCCTGGAGTGAACAACCGGTTCCGCAAGCGGCGTTAACGAACGTCGGGCATAGGGAGATCCCGTCTAGTTTGCGTAGCGGTCCCGGAATGAACTTCTTTTACGGCTTCGCGGGCTCAAAATTCCTGGCGGCCCGCATCGATCCCAAGAGTGGGGAGTTCGGCGAGCTTCACGAAGTCGCATTCATGCCAGGTTCCCCAGTCACGTTCAAGCCTGACGACACATGGATGGTTCGCGTGCCTGGTCTAGTTTTTTCGCGCGAAAGGATCGTGGATTCCGTGTGGCTGATGGAGTTGCCACACTGAAGGGGTAGGGGTGGGCTAAAAGCACCTCCAGGATGACCCACGAATCGTGAAGCTGCCGATCCGAATCTAAGCGAGCAAAAGGAGCCTTAGGAGTGTGCGCGCTCAGCGGAATTCATAAGTTCGACTGCGCCAGGGCTGCTAGGGCGTTCCACTCCCATGGCAGTCGTTCGTTCCCGGCAACAAATTCCCTCTTATCACGCGCTACTCCCGGAAAGAGCCACCGGCCCGCTCAACCCGCTAAGTGAACCGTATTGGTGCTAACGCGAACTCGCGCTCTTCCTGCCCCTCAACAAACCCGCTTCCAGCCGCACCCGCATCCGCAAAGTCGTCCCGCGACCCGGCCCGGTTTCCCATTCCACCAGCGTGCCCAGACTCGCCGCGCGGCGGCGTGTGCTCGCGAGTCCATGACCTTCGCTCACCGCCGCCGAGTCGAAACCCCGCCCGTCGTCGGCAATCCGCAGCAGCAACGAATCGCCATCGCGATCCAGTTCGATTTCCACCCGCCGCGCCCCGGAATGGCGCGCAATGTTGTGGACCGCCTCTTTGAAGATGAGGTAGATCTGGCGCCGCACGTTGGCGCCGATGCGCAGATCGCCATCGGCCATCGACGAGCGGAACAGCAGCGCCATTCCCTGCCCTCCGAGCAGGTCGGTGGCGAATCGCCGCATGCGGTAGACCAGGTTGCTGAGCCGGTCGTGCTCGGGATTGATGGCCCATACGATGTCGCTCATGGAATCCACGAGTTCCCGGGAGATTCCCGCGATTTCCTCCAGCGGCCCGCCGCTGCCTCCGTTCCCTGTGCCGCGCCGCGCCACTTCGCTCAGGACGGCGATCTGCGAGAGGCTGGCGCCGATATCGTCGTGTAAGTCGGTGGCGATGCGCGTCCGCACGTTGGCCACCGCTACCGCCTGCGAGACGGTGTACCGGTGCAGCGCATAGATCAGCGCCGCCAGGCTCGTGCCGCAGGCCAGCAGGAACCACCACGTGCGCCACACCGGCGGCAGAATCCGGAATTCCACCTCCGCGGGCCGCGGGCTCAACGCGCCATCGCCGGCGACCGCGCGCACGCGGAAGCGATAACTTCCCGGAGTCAGGCTGGCATAGATTACGGTGCGCTGATCGGTGGGCGCACTCCAGTCGCGGTCCGCGCCTTCCAGCATGTACTGGTAGCGCAGCGCGGCGCCCGGCTGAAATCCCAGGCCCACATAGTCCACGCGCAGGGGCCGTTCGGGGAATCGCAAGCCCGCGACCGCCGATTGGCCCAGGTCCGAGATCGGTTGCGCCACCCCGCCCACGCTCAACCCGGTCACCAGCACCGGCGGCGGAGAGCGTGGCGGATCCTCCATGGGGACGAACTGCGAGACGCCGAGCGGCGTGCTGAACCACAAGTCATTCTGCCCGTCGCGAAAGGCCAGACCGAGCTCGCCGGGAGCGACGCCATCCGCCGTGGTGAAGCGCTGGATGTGGCCCAATCCGCCGGAAACCGGCGCGAAGCGATCGATCCCGCGGCCGTTCACCGCATAGATGCGCCCCCAGCGATCTTCGATGAACGCGCTGATGCGGCTGCTCGAAAGTCCCTGCGCCAGGCCGTAGGCCTTGAATTGCGGTGAGTCCGCGGTAGGGTCGTCGACGCGAATCAATCCTCGCGAGGAGGTTCCCACCCACAGCCGGCCCGCGGAATCCACGAAGAGGTCCTCGATAAATCCGGTAACGCCCTCGCGCTCCCCGAAAACCGTGAACCGGCCCTGGCGATACCGCGCCAGGCCGCCGTGATACAGCGCCGCCCAAACGTTCCCCGCGCGATCCTCCGCAAAAACCGAAGGCACGGGCTTCGTCGGCAGCCCGTCGGCTTCCACAAGGGCGCGGAACTTTCCGCTGGCGCGGTCGAACAGCGCCATTCCATCCTGGGATTCCGGGCCGATGGTGCCAACCCAGATGCGGTCCCGCGAATCGGCAAACACCGTGAAGATCTCGTCGCCCGGAAGCCCGTCGCGCCGCGTATAGATGGCTTTGGGAACCGCCCCCGCCAGACCGCTCGCGCTGTCCGCCCGCGCGAACCGGCAGAGGCCGTTCCCGGTGGCCATCCACCACTCGCCGCCGCTATCCTGGAGCATGGCTTGCCCGCGTCCCCATCCGAAACTGGTGACCTCGCGCGGCCAGCGAGGCTTGACGTCCACAAACTTCCGGCCGTCGAACCACGCCACTTGCATGCCGCCTTTTTCGCGCAGCAGCACGCAAATCTCGCCTTTACGGCTCATCGTGAACGACTGCACCCAAGGTACGCCGTCCGCCTCCGTATAGGTGGTGAATCCGTTGCGCGCCATTTTCAAGGCGCCCGAACCGAACGTGGCCATCCAGAGATTGCCGTCGCTGTCTTCCGCCATGGCGCCCACGGCTTTGGCGTTCAACCCCTGCGCCGCCGAGAAGCCTTGAAACTCGCGCCCCTCTTCCGGCGCCGCGGGAGTCCACAGCGCCAGACCATCAGCGGTTCCCACCCACAACTTCCCGTCCGACGCTTCCAGCAGCGATTCGATGCGCTTGTGCGGGAGGCCATCCGCGGCGCCATACAAGCGCGACGGCGTCAATCCGTCGTCCATGCGGACCAGCCCGCCGCGCGTGCCCACCCACAATCGGCCGGCGCGATCCTCGAGCAGGGACATGATGACGGCGCCCGAGAGTCCCGGTGCGTCGTAGCGGTGTATCGAGCCATCCGGATCGCGGCGGAAGAGGCCGCCGTTAGTGCCGATCCACAGTGCGCCGCGGCGGTCGATCAGCAGCGCATACACGATGGGATCGACACCGGGGGTGTCCACATGATGAAAAGCCGTATCGTGCGGACCCAGGTAAAACACGCCCTGGCTGTTCGTCGTGCCGCACCAGATTCCGCCGTCGCGATCCTCCCGCAGGACGCTGGGCACGCCTTTCATCCAGCCGGCCAGCGGATAGGCGCGGAAGCGGGATGCGCCGGCGCCTCGCGGGTCGAAGCGAACCAGGCCGTCGAAGGTGGCAATCCAGTAAATGCCTTGGCGCGTTTCGATGAGTTTGCGGACCAGGTTGCCGGGCAGTCCGTCGGAGGTGTGGTAGTTGGTGAACGAGTAGCCGTCGAAGCGCGAAAGCCCCTCCGAGGTGCAAACCCACAGAAATCCGTGCGAATCCTGGTGAATGCAGTAAACCTGGTCGCTGGCCAGGCCGTCGGCGGTGGTGTAACTGCGGATAGGCAGACGCCTGGCGTGAAGGAGCGAGCAAACCACGAATAGTGCGAGAGCCCCGGTACCGAGCCGGGCACAGAGGGCACCCCGCCGGGGAGCGGCGCCTTGCATGTCGGACTATCCTAACAGGTCCTTCACCACCCCCGCCATGCGCGGCGTACGGCCTGCCCGGCTACGTCACCAGACCCTGCGTGGTTGTCAACAACTTCTCGAGTTCTGTTGCATGCTTCAAGACGTCGTGTACTTTATCGGGCCCCAAGCTCGAAAGCTATTTCCATTGAGAGCATCCTGAGGGATTCCGGGTCCTGAGGCCCAGTTTCCAATAGGAGCCCAAGATCAAATTGCCGCCGCCGAGGGGAAGTCTCGATCACCTTGAAAGACACTGGAAATGACCCAGCCGCCGATGAACGCCGATAAACGCCAATTGAAAACAAACAACTTATCCGCGTTCATCAGCGGCCTATGTGCCTTTTTCAGCAGCCTGTTAGTTTAGGAACTGGCGTATTGCCTGTGGAAAATTACTCGTTCGAGCTGATCGAAAAGGTCCCGAATCTCGTCTCGGTCGTTGGTTTCCCTAATCCGCTTCAGTAAGCCCAGGACATCGTTGTCAGACGTGTCCATCGTGGAAGCGGCAGCAACGGCGGCAGGATCTTTCTTTTTGCGGCTCTCACAGCCATAAGTCCATTGCACGCGATCGGTCACGTACAATGCAGACCCCTACGGCACGATCACCGCCGACCCGTCCACGGAATCTCCCTTGATGGCCGCCAACGCGTCGTTCGCCTTCTCGAGCGGGAACGTCGTCACCCGCGGCTTGATCCCGATTTCTGCCGCGATCGCGAGAAAATCGCGGGCGTCGGCGCGCGTCATGTTCGCCACGCTGCGGATCTGGCGTTCGCCCCACAGCAGCCGGTCATAATCGAACTCCGGCATGCGGTCGAGGTGAATGGCGTTGATCGCCACCACGCCCCCTTTGCGCAGGCTCGCGAGCGCAGCCACCACCACGTCGCCGCTGGGAGCGAACGTGACCGCGCGATCCAACGCCACCGGCGGCCTGTCCTGCTCGCCGCCCACCCACGCCGCGCCGAGAGAAGCCGCCAGGCGCCGGTGCGATTCGCCCCGCGTCGAGACATACACCTTGCAGTTCCACGCGTGGAGCACCGCGATCGTCAACGACGCCGACGAACCGAACCCGAAGAGCCCGACATGATCGCCCTGCTCCACGCCCGCGACGCGCAAGCTCCGGAATCCGATGATGCCCGCGCACAGCAGCGGGGCGGCGTGCAGGTCATCCAGCGCGGCGGGCAGTGGAAAAGCGAAATCGGCGCGCGCTGTCGCGTATTCCGCGTACCCGCCATCCACCGTGTAGCCCGTAAAAGTCGGCGTGTCGCAGAGATTCTCGAAATTCCGCCGGCAGTAAGGGCAACTGCCGTCCACTCCCCCGACCCACGAAACGCCTACCCGCGTACCCGCCGGCAGTTCCGCCGTGGCGCCTTCCACAATCTCGCCCACGATCTGGTGGCCTGGAATGAGCGGACTGCGCCGCGGCGGCAGCTCGCCCTCCACGATGTGGAGATCGGTCCGGCACACGCCGCAGGCGCGCACGCGCAGCAGAACCTGTCCGCTCGCGGTTTGCGGACGGGCCACATCGGAAATCTCCAATGGGTTCGATTTTGGGTTCGTTTGGATACCCGCCGGCGTTCGCAGGATAGCGGCCTTCATAATTCCTATGATGCCAGTTCGAAAAAGTGGAAACTGATTGCGCCTTGTTATCAGTGGGTTAGGAATTTCACCTGCACGGCTCGCGGGGCCGGCGGACGTAGACTGGACATTCCATGGCCTCTCCACTCACCGAACTCTTGAACCTTTCGTGGAAAGAAATCGATATCGACGGTTCGCTTGTCACCCTTCGCCGGTATGTCGAAAGCGAAGCGCAAAGGCAGATCGACTGGTATTATGCCAAGCGCCAGCGGAAAGCTTCCGTCTCCACCGCCCTCCGCTTTTCCGCCATCCTGCTGTTCGTTCTCGGCGGCCTAGTGCCGATTCTCAAGGCGACGCTCACGCCCGACGCGGTCAGCCATCTTGGCTTCGATTTCGGACAGGTGGGCTACCTGTTGATCGCCATCGCCGCCGGGTGTGTCGGCATGGACCGCTTTTTCGGATATTCCACCGGCTGGATCCGCTACATGACCACCGGCCTGGCGCTCGAAAAATCGCTGGAGGAATTCCGCCTGGAATGGGCCCGCCACATCGCCAAACTCCGCGGCGGAGCTCCCGACGAGGCGCAGCTCGATCAACTGATTCTCACGTGCGAGACCTTCAGCCTGGCAATCCGCGCCCAGGTGGAGCAGGAGACGCACGCCTGGGTCGCCGAGTTCGAGAGCAACCTGGCGCAACTGGAGCGCGACCTGCAAGCCCGCGCGGACGACGCCAAAAGACAGATATCCGGCAGCTAAAATGAATCCATGACCCGAACGGAGATGCACCGCCGCCTGCGCGCTCACTCGGGCGCATGGGACATGATCGTGACCGGCGGAGGCGCGACGGGCGTAGGAGTGGCCATCGACGCGGCATCGCGCGGCTATGACGTCCTCCTGCTCGAACAAAGCGATTTCGGCAAGGGCACGTCGAGCCGCAGCACCAAGCTGGTGCACGGCGGCGTCCGCTATCTCGAACAAGGCAACGTCTCGCTGGTGATGGAGGCGCTGAAAGAGCGCGGCCTGCTGGCGCGCAACGCACCGCACCTGGTGCGTAATCTCGGATTCGTGGTGCCGAATTACGATTGGTGGGAAGCGCCATTCTACGGCATCGGCCTGAAGCTGTACAACCTGCTGGCCGGCAAATACGGTTTCGGCGCTTCGCGCATCCTCTCGCGCGAAGAAACGCTCGAGCGCCTGCCGACCATCAAGCCCGACGGCCTCCGCGGCGGCGTCATTTATTTCGACGGCCAGTTCGACGATTCGCGCCTGCTCATCAATCTCGTGGCCACGGCGTTCGAGCAAGGCGCCACGCTCCTCAACTATGCGCCGGTGACCGGACTCACCAAGGATTCCGAGGGCTTCGTCGACGGCGTGCACTTTCGCGATGCCGAGACCGGCGAAGAGTTCGAAGCCCACGCCATGGTGGTAATCAACGCCACCGGCCCTTTCGCCGATGCCCTGCGCCGCCAGGCCGATCCCACCGTGCAGCCGATGATCGCGCCGAGCCAGGGCATCCATCTGGTGTTCGACCGCTCTTTTCTCGCGGGCGACAACGCCATCATGGTGCCGCACACCAGCGACGGGCGCGTGATGTTCGCGATTCCGTGGCACGGCCACACCGTGGTGGGCACCACCGACACTCCCATCGCCGAACCCTCGCTCGAGCCGGCGCCGCTCGAGCAGGAGATCGAATTCATTCTGCAAACCTCGGCGCTGTACCTCGCGAAGACGCCCACGCGCGACGATATCCGCAGCGTGTTCGCGGGAATTCGCCCGCTGGTGAAATCCGGCGAGGGCGGCAACACCGCCGCGCTCTCGCGCGACCACACCATCCGCATCGAAAACTCTGGCCTCGTCACCGTTTGCGGCGGGAAGTGGACCACCTATCGGCACATGGCGGAAGACTGTGTCAACCAGGCGGCCACGCTCGCCCGCCTGCCGGACCGGCCCTGCGTCACCGAGCACCTGAACATCCACGGCTTCCATCCGTCATCGGAAAAATTCGGGCGATTGTGGATGTATGGGTCGGACGCGCCGCTGGTCGAACCGATCGCTGAGAGCGCCGAGCCCCTCGATGGCGACTTGCCGTATACGTCCGCGGAGGTCCTCTGGGCGGTGCGCGAAGAGATGGCGCGAACTCTGGAAGACGTCCTGGCGCGGCGCACGCGGGCGCTCTTTCTGAATTCGCAAGCTGCCCTGCGAATGGCGCCGCGCGTGGCCCGCCTCATGGCCGCAGAATTGAAGCAGGACGAGGGGTGGGAGTCCGAACAATTGGAGAATTTCCGCGCCACCGCGCGGAACTATCTGGTGGGCGGCGGCCCCTCTTAGTGAACGACACCGCTCCCTCGCGGTCGCGGCTCATCATTGCGGGTTGAAACGGCAGCCCTTACTGAGCCGCGACCGCGAAGCGAGGGAGCGGTGCTTTTATGAGAACCGCGTGCGCTTCCAAAGCAGCCGGCCGCACACAATCAGACAGGCGAAGGTAAGGACCAACAGCACGGCCATCCACCAGAGGTTCACCGCGACCTGCTGGTGCGTGGCTCCGGCCGCGAGCCACACAAATAGCGCCACCGCCGCGGCGGCAATCAAGAGTTCCCACCATCGCCGGCCCGGCTTTTCGCGCGCTAACGGATCTTCGCCCATCAGGCTCGACGCCACGCGCGCGGGGTCCATGCCATAGCGCGCGCACTCGCGCTCCATGGCGGCCTTCCACGACGCCTGCTCCGATTCCGATGCCTCCGCGGTCGAGATCGCGCCCGCTCCCAGAATCATCAGCAGCGACCCGGCCATCACCAGGACGTGCGCCATCGTGCCCTGCCCAGTGAGCTCGCCGAATACCAGCACGCCCCACGCCAGGCCCCAGAGTTGATTGGTGTTGGAAAGCGGAATGCCGCGCGAGATTCCCACGTATTTCGTGGCGTAGTTCTGGAACAGATCACCCAACACCCAGCAGAATCCGCCCAGAAACAGCCAGAACATCGCCGGCCGCGCCCGCCCCAGTTCGGCCATGACGCCTTGCACGCCTCCGTCGAACACCACCGCCAGCGCCCACACCGTGCCCAATTCGCCGAATGTAAACACCGTGACGAACGAGAGGGGATTCATCCCGCTGATGTACGCCTTGCGATACGGGATGTACATCGTGCCCCAAAGCAAGCCGGCCGTCAGAGCCGCGGCGATCCCGAGCGCCGCACCGCCCGGAGCCGTGATGCTCTTTTGCGATGTGGCGTAGGCCAAAAGGCACGCGCCGCCCACGATCGCCACCGCGCCGGCCACTACCCGCGCCCATCCCGCACCGCGCAATTCGTTGAACAACAGCCAGCCCCAGAACAAGCCGACGAGGCTGTTGATGTTCCACAGCGGGAACGCGACCGACAACCCGACATTGCGGATGGCGAATACCGTCAGCGTGTTCGCTACCGCCCACAACATCCCGGCGACGACGGCCCAAATCATGAGGTGCGGCTTCTCGCCGAGATCGGCGAAAACGTACCCCGTACCTTTCAGCGCGACGGGCACCGTCCACCGCGCGACGAACACGCCCGCCACCATTCCGAGCGAGATGACGAACGGCGAAAACCCCGCCGTCACGAGCTTGGTGGGCGCCTCGGCGGCCGCAAGCCACGAGGCCGCCGCCAATCCGCACGCCACGCCGAGCGCGTGCAGCGAAGTGCGCGTCATTTCACCAGCGCCAGCACGCCGATGCCGATCGCCAGCACCACGATAGGCAGCCACAATTGCGGATCGGTGAGGATCGCCCGCGAGACTTTGGGATTGGCCATAGTAATCTGCCATTCTACTCGGAAAGCGCGACGTCGGTACGATAGTATGTGACCATTGACATCCACACCATGTGTGTGTACACTTCAAATGACAAGAAAGCATATGGGCAAACGCATTAACATCGTTCTGCCGGAGAAGACTCTGGCTGTCCTCGACCGCGTGGCCCCCAAGGGCAACCGGAGCCAGTTTATTTCTCGCGCGGTCCTCCACTTCATCGAATCCCAGGGCAAAAACATGCTGCGCGAGCGGTTGAAACGAGAGGCGCTGGCGAACGCAGATCGCGACCTCGAGATGGCGGCAGAATGGTTTCCGCTGGATGAGGAGGCCTTGCGCGTTCCGACACGCCGGGCCAACGGCCGCTCAAGAAGCTCGCGCAAGAAAATCGCATGACAGGTTATCCTCGCCGCGGCGAGATCTACCTCGTGGCCTTCGACCCAACTGTGGGACACGAGATCCGGAAGACCCGTCCGGCGGTTGTGATCCAGAATGACATTTCGAACCAGTGGAGCCCAATAACGATCGTGGCCGCGGTGAGTTCCCAGTTCGGCGATCCGCCGCACCCACGGGAGGTTCCCCTGCCGCCCAAGGCCGGATTCCCGAAAGCATCAGCGGTGATCCTGAACCAGATCCGGTCAGTCGACCGGGAGCGCCTGATAAAGAAGCTCGGGAGCCTCGACACGGCGACCATGCGGAAGGTCGATGAGGCCCTCATGATCAGCTTGGGATTGATCAAGCTCTAGGAACCGGCGCCTTCCTGGTAAGCTGGAAAGTCCCCACGTGAGGGAATATGGCAGAGTTCATCGGCGCCGTCGATCAAGGCACCACCAGCACCCGTTTTCTGGTTTTCGACCGTCGCGGCAGCATCGTCGCCACCGCCCAAAAAGAGCACGAGCAGATCTATCCGCAACCGGGATGGGTAGAGCACGACCCGGAAGAAATCTGGCTCCGCACCCGCCAAGTCATCGCCGAGGCGATGGCGCAGCGCGGCCTCAAGCCGGCCGATCTCGCCGCGCTAGGCATCACCAATCAGCGCGAGACCACCGTCCTGTGGAATCGCCACACCGGTAAACCGGTGGCCAACGCGCTTGTCTGGCAAGATATGCGCGTGGCCGACGCCGTCTCCGAATTCGCGCGCGATGGCGGGACCGACCGCTTTCGCGCCAAAACCGGACTCCCGCTCGCCACTTACTTCAGCGCGCTCAAAATCCGCTGGCTGCTCGATCGCATTCCCGAAGCCCGCCGGCAGGCCGAAGCGGGCGACCTGCTGTTCGGCAACATCGACACCTTCCTCGCCTGGCATCTCACCGGCCTCCACATCACCGATTGCACCAACGCCAGCCGCACCCAGTTGATGAATCTCGAAACCCTCGATTGGGACCCGGAGTTGCTCGCCGCGTTCGGCATCCCGTGGCAGATTCTGCCGGCGATCCGCTCGAGCAGCGAAATCTACGGACCGGCCACGCTGGACGAAGTTGCCGGCGTTCCGCTGGCGGGAATTCTCGGCGATCAGCAGGCGGCGCTCGTCGGCCAGACGTGTTTTCAAGCGGGCGAGGCCAAAAACACGTATGGCACGGGATGTTTCCTGCTGATGAACACCGGGCGCGAGATCGTGCAGTCGAAGCACGGCCTGCTCACTACCGTCGCATTTCAGCTCGGCGGCCAACCGGCACACTATGCGCTCGAAGGCAGCGTGGCGATCACGGGCGCGCTGGTGCAGTGGATCCGCGATAACTTCGGGCTTGTCACGTCGAGCCCGGAGATCGAGTCGCTCGCGCGCCTGGTGGAAGACAACGGCGGCGTCTATTTCGTGCCCGCGTTTTCGGGATTGTACGCGCCCTACTGGAAGCACACTGCCCGCGGAGTGATCGCCGGGCTGACGCGTTATTCCAACAAAAGCCACCTGGCGCGCGCGGTGCTGGAAGCTACCGCCTTCCAGACGCGCGAAGTGGTGGAAGCGATGGAGAAGGATTCGGGCGTGCCGCTCAGCGTCCTGCGCACCGATGGCGGCATGGTCGGCAACGAACTGCTGATGCAGTTCCAGGCCGATATCCTGGACCGCAAAGTGGTCCGCCCGGCGGTGCGCGAGACCACCGCGCTCGGCGCCGCGTACGCCGCTGGTCTGGCCACCGGCTTCTACGCGAGCGTCGACGATCTGCGCGCGCAATGGTCGGTGGACCACACGTGGACGCCGCAAATGGACGCGGCGCGGCGCGAGAAAATGTATCACTTCTGGAAAAAGGCTGTCACTCGGTCATTCGACTGGTTGGAGGAATAGATGCCGCACGGAGTCTTGGGAGAATTTCTGGGGACGGCGATCCTCATTCTGCTCGGCAACGGCGTAGTTGCCGGCGTTCTGCTGCGCCGGTCCAAGGCGGAGAACGCGGGCTGGATGGCGATCACCACCGGGTGGGCTTTCGCCGTGATGGCGGGCGTCTTTACCGCCATGGCCTGCGGCAGCGAGGGGCATCTCAATCCCGCGGTCACCATCGGGGCAGCGGCGGTGTCGGGCGATTACAGCAAGGTTGGATGGTACATCGGAGCGCAAACGGCCGGCGCGTTCCTGGGAGCGTTCCTGGTGTGGCTGCACTACCTGCCGCACTGGTGGGAAACGCCCGATCCCGATTTGAAGCGCGCCTGCTTTTGCACCGCGCCGGCTATCCGCGGTCCGCTGACCAATCTCATCAGCGAGATCATCGGCACGTTCGTGCTGGTGTTAGTTGCCGATGCGATTTTCTCCAAAGCCGTCGCCAAAACGGGTCCCGCCGCCGGGCTCGGACCATACCTGGTGGGCTGCGTGGTTTGGGGCATCGGCCTGAGTCTCGGCGGGACTACGGGGTACGCCATCAATCCCGCGCGCGATCTCGGTCCGCGCATCGCCCACGCACTGCTGCCGATCGCGAAAAAAGAAGGCTCGGACTGGAGCTACGCGCCGATTCCGATCATCGGACCCATGATCGGCGGCGTATTGGCCGGATTGCTGGTGAAAGCGGTGGGGTTCTAAAAGTTCGAGGACTCTGTAGGCGCCATTGACATTTCCTCCTAATCGGTATATATATCGATTAATATATATATGCCCAAGCTGCCCGCGTCCGGACCCGTGGCCATTGGCCTGCGTTTGTACCGCGCCCTTGCGCGCGCGTTCCCTTACGAGTTCCTGACAGTCTACGGCGAGGAGCTCGATCAGATCACGGAAGACGCCATCGAGCCCATTTGGCGGCGTCACGGCATCCTCGGCCTGGCGCGCCTCCTGGCGGACCTGGCGATTCGAATCCCCGCCGAGTACCTGGCTGAGTTTCGCAAGGATGTCCGCTACGGCTGCCGCATGCTGGCCGCCTCGCCGGGCTTCACCGCTGTCGCACTGCTGTCGCTCAGCCTCGGCATCGCGGTGGCTGCCTCCGCGTTCAGCGAGATGAATGCAGCGGTACTGCGCGATCTTCCTGGCGTGCCCGATCCCGGCAGGCTGGTAGCGATGCAGGCGCCGGCATCCTACCCGGCCTTCGAGCGCTTCCGCCAGCGCACCGACCTGTTCGCGTCCGCCTTCGCCTATCTCGCCCCGGTGCCGTTCGGCGTCACGCTCAACGGGCATACCGAGCGAACCGCCGGCCACATCGTCAGCCCCGGATATTTTTCCACTCTCGGAATTCATCCCGTGCTGGGGCGCTTCCCGGATGGCGATGCGGCGGCGGCAAGCGTAGTCGTGAGCTACCGCTTCTGGCAGCGGCGCCTGGCCTCCGACCCGTCGATCGTGGGAAAGGCGCTCGACATCAACGGGCGGCCGTTTACGATAGTTGCCGTCGGTCCGAAGGATTTCCTCGGCGCCGGGCCCATGGTCTTCTTCGCCGACTTGTGGCTGTCCACGCGGATCGATCCTCAGGTGGCGCCCGAGCTTGCGGGAGACGTGCTATCGCGGCGCGATCGCAAAGTCTTCAACGTGGTCGGCCGTCTGAACCCTGGTGTTACCACGGCGCACGCCGAGGCCGAGCTCGACACCGTCGCGCGCCAGTTCGAGCAGGCTTTCGGCGAGGAGGATAAGAACCAGAAGGGCTTTCGGATGACGCTGCTGAATGGCGGCAAAATGTTCCCGGTTCGATCGCAGGATCTGCCCATGGTCACGGTGCTGCCGATCGTGCTGGTGAGCCTGGTGCTGCTGATCGCCTGTTCCAATGTGGCGAACATGATGCTGGCGCGCTCGGCCGGACGCCGAAAAGAGGTCGCCATCCGGCTGGCGCTGGGCGCCGGCCGCGCCCGCCTCATCCGCCAGTTGCTGACCGAAAGCATGCTCATCGCGATAGGCGCCGGCGTGCTCGGTTTCCTACTGACCATCTGGTTCATGCGCATGGCGTCGCAGGTCCGTATGCCATTTCCCATGCCGGTGGCCTACGACGCCATGCCGGACGCCCGCGTATTGATCTTCAGTTTCGTTCTGACTCTACTGACCGGCATGGCCTTCGGCCTGGTTCCCGCGCTGCAGGGCACGCGCCCCGATCTCGCCGCCGCCATCAAGGAAGGCGGCAGCGTGCAACTCCGCCGCCACCGCCGGCTCAGCTTGCGCAACTTGCTAGTCCTCTCCCAGGTGGCTGGATCGCTGAGCCTGCTGCTGGTCACCAGCCTTCTGGTGATCGGTTTCCGGCGCAGCGTCGGCATCGACGTGGGCTTCGATCCCCAACACATTTTCGTGATTTCGCTCGACCCCGTGCGCGATGGATACTCCGGAGCGCGCGCGGCCGTCTTTTTCGAGAAATTGCTTGACCGCGTGCAGAGGCTTCCAGGCGTCGCCGCCGCCTCCTTCACGGACAAGGCGCCCATGACGATCAGCGGTCAGGGCACCCTTACGTTCTCCAGTGCGGGAGACGGCAAGGTGACGGGCACAGCGGCCCAGTGCGTAGTGGGCAAAGATTATTTCGACGTGCTGGGCATTCCCATCCTGTCGGGACGCGGTTTCCGCAAAGAGGATGAGGCCAACCAGTCCACCAGCGTCATCGTAAGCGAAGCCGTGGTGCGCCATCTCTGGAATGGCGAATACGCCATAGGCCGCCGTATCGACGCCGGCGACAATCCGGCGAACACCAAGCCGAACAAGTTGGCCGGCATGGGCTCGTTCGATCACCGCGTGCGGGTGGCCGGCAAGGGGCTGGAAGTGGTCGGCGTGGTCAAGGATGTGCGCAGCGATATCGGGTTGGAGAAGCCCGGTCCCGCCATCTATTTCCCCTTGCACGCAGCGGATTACGCGCAGCCCTCGCTCAACGGTGTGACCCTGATGGTGCGCGCCACCCCGGGCAGCGGCGACGTGCTGGGCGCGGTGCGCCGCGAGATTGCGGCCATGGACGGCCGGATCACGCCCTTCAATGCCCGCGGCATGACGGAGCAGGTCGACAACGTCGTCGGGATCATGCACATCGCCGTCTGGATTTACGGCGCCATCGGATTCTTCGGACTGATTCTGGCCTCCGTCGGCCTGGCCGGTGTGACGGCCTATTCCGTGACGCAGCGCAGCCGCGAGATCGGCATCCGCGTGGCCCTGGGCGCCACTCGGGCCGACGTACTTGCGCTGGTGATGAAGGAAGGCATGGTGCTGGTGTGCCTGGGAAGCGCCATCGGCCTGGTGATGGCGAGCGGCGCCACGCGCGTACTGTCGGCGTTCTTCTCGGCCATTTCGAGGACTGTCGGCAACGGCTTTGCGGACCCGGTGCTGCTCATCGGCGCTCCGCTATTGCTGGCATTGCTGGCGCTGGTGGCCTGCTACGTCCCCGCGCGGCGGTCGACCGGTATCGACCCGGTGGCGGCGCTGCGACAGGAATGAGGGACGTCAATCAGAGCTTAAACGCCGCGCTGCTATTTGTTGACGCGTGCGCCGCCCATTTCGATGACGGTGTAGTCGGAAGGAATCTGGAAGAGCGACGGGTCGGGCTCATCGCGCGAGATGTTGGTGAATTGGTAGGTATTCTCGCCGAAGCGCGGATCGGAGTTTACGGTCTTCACCAGCATCTGCAAATCGTCGGAATACCACCGCTCGTTCACCACGTGAATATCGCGATCGTTGCCGATTTGTCCCTGCGGAATGGTCAGCGTGCTGCGCGTATGGGCGGCCAGAATGCCATTCAACGATTCCACGCCGAGATCTTCCTTCTTTGCGTTTTCCGCCGGTCCGTGATCGGCTCCTGGCACATCGAGCCAATTGAGGCGGCTCTCATAACCGCCGGCGATAGTCGTGGTGGCGGTGGTGGCGCCGGTAGTGCTGCTGTAGGTGGTGGTGATGGATTTGGTGGCGCCGTTGAAGCTGACTGCCATTTCGGCCTTGCCGGCATTCGGCGACACCGCCATCCGGCGCGCCGTCTTGGTCTCGGTCATCAGAATCACTTCCATGTGGGCAACCGGGTCGAAAATCACCACCCTGCCATCCGCATCGTCTTCCGTGCGCGTGCGCCCTTCGCTGTCGCGATAGAACCGGTCCGTCGAGGAATTGGTAATGACGGTGCCGTCGCTCAAAGTCTGCGTCGATTTTTGCTCGTCGGTGCCCGATACCGGGCGTCCGGTCACGGTCTGGCGAGAGATGCCTTCGCCGCGAGCCAGGGTTCCCTGGATCAATTGCTGGACAGCGCCACGCGGGCCGCCCGGCGCTGCCATGGTGACGACCTGCTGAAAGTTTTCGGCGAACGCACCGGCCCCGCCTCCGCGTCCCGCACCAATGCCGAAACCGATATCCTGCCCCCATAGTCCGGCGGCCGAGATCACAATCGCCGCGAGAATCGTTGCTTTCTTCATCGTCTCTCCTCCTCTTTCGAACTCAATCGGATCGCCCGAGCCCGCCCGTCCTGGCTCACCAGCACGTCCGCGCTCACCGACCCTCCCGGATCGGGCGTGGACACGGTAAATCCCGCCGCAATCAGCGCCGCCACCGGGACATCCATCCGGACGACGGTGGTCCGCTCTTCGGGCGAAAGCGGCATGGTGTACGGAATCTGTACGAATGGCTCGCTTTCCGCGCTGGTTTGGCCTCGCACCTTGGCCACCGCGTGCCGTACTCGGACAACGATGCGGCGCGCGCGTGCAACCGGCGCGGGATCGGCCGTGACCGGCGCCGCTACCGCCGCGGGTTTTTCCATCGCCTTTACGGCCGTTCGCGCCATGTGCCGCGCGCCGGCGGAATGGCGTTCGACAATCGCCAAACGGACGACCGCCACCGCCGCCAGCGCCGCAGCCAACAGCGCAAGCTTCGGCAGGCGGGCAATCGGCTTTCGCCGGGGCCGCCGCGAGCGATCGAATTCCGCCAGTACACGCGCCTCCATCTGCGCCATCTCCGGCAATGGTTCGCTGGCGAGGCTGTCGAGACCGGCGCTCAGCGCCAATTGTTCGTCGAGCACGCGGGCGCAATCGGCGCAATCTTCCACATGCCCCAGCAGGGCGGCGCGCTCGGCGGCCGGCGCCGCTCCGCGCGCCATCTCGAGCAGGCGGGGACGATATTCGCGGCAGCTCGTCAACATTTCTGGCCTTCCTTCTTCCATTGCAGCTTGCGCACCAGCAGTTCGCGCGCGCGATGCAGGCGCGAGCGCACCGTGCCCAGCGCGCAGCCCAATTCCTCGGCTGCCTGCTGGTAACTTTTCTCTTCGAGATCGCAGAGCACCAGCGCTTCCCGATACCGCTCCGGAAGCGTGGCGACGGCCCGGCGCAACTCCTGCAGGTCCTGCCGCTTCGCGATTCCAGCGGCGAAATCCGTTTCCACCGGACCCAGCGGCGCCGCTTCCAGCGGAAGCCAGCGCCGGCCGGCCTGTTGCCGCCGGTGGAGCATTTTGCGCGCCACCCCTCCCAGAAAGGCAGGCAACTGGCCGCGGCCGGGGTCGAAATCCTCCGAATGATGGATCAGCCAGACGAAGACATCCTGCGTGATCTCGCCGGCTTCGATGCGATCTCCCGTCATATACAGCACGAAACGGAACACGGCGGGAAAATGCGCCCGGTAGAGCGCTGTAAACGCCTCGCGATCGCCCTCCGAGAACCGCTGCAACAGATCGCAATCGGGCGTCGGTTCGTGATCCACCATGTGCCGTTCGCAGCTATTGCGCGCGCCGCCGGTCAAAGTTCCCGAGATTTTCGCCTCCTTCGCGGCCATTCCAGCCCGAAAGCATAGAAAACCTGCACCGCCATGATGAAAGCGATACTCCAGTAGGTATCGATGAGGCAAAGCGCCGCGCCGAACGCATACAGGCTCTGCCCGATGACGATGCGCCTCCGGATGGCCCGTATGTGGGCCGGGGCCAGATCGCGATTCACCAGGCCGCCGCGCGTGGCGCAAGTCCAACTGAAAAACAGCGTTCCGCCCAGCAGCACGATGTTCAGCCAGTACGCCAGGAGCGCGACCCGGTACTGCACAAATTCCGCCAGCAGTGACGTGGAAAACGGCGTCAGCGACACCGCGAACAAAAACACCAGGTGAATCCAGGTGAGGCTCCGCTCGGAGCGCTCCAAATGATTCAATTGCGTCTGTTGTCCCACCCAGAAGATTCCCAACGTCAGAAAACTCATGGCGAACATCAGCAGACGCGGGGCCAAGCGCTGAAGCGCCATCCACAACGCCTGCTCGCTGTGGATGGCCTCCACCGCGGGACCGTGCAGATCGAGCACCAGCAGGGTCATGGCCACGGCGAAGACGCCGTCGCTCAGCGCCGCCAACCGCTCGGCGTTCTGCCCGGCCACCTGATTGTATGTGGCGCCCATATCCCGCCATTATCTGCTACAAAGGCTACATGCGCGTTCTCTTTATTGGCGGCACGGGAATCATCAGCACGGCATGCACACTACTGGCGGCCGATCGCGGCATCGATCTCACGCTTCTGACGCGCGGGCGGCACGTCTCCGGCGTGCCCGTGGGCGTCGGCACCCTGAAGGCCGATATCAGTGATCCGGCCGCTGCGGCGCAGGCACTGGAAGACGCCAGTTTCGACGCCGTGGTGGACTGGATCGCCTTCACTCCCGCCCACGTGGAGCGCGATCTGGAGCTGTTCCGCGGGCGCACGCGGCAATATATCTTCATCAGCTCCGCCAGCGCCTACCAGAAGCCGCCGGGCCATTACCTGATCACGGAATCGACGCCGCTCGCCAACCCGTACTGGCAATATTCCCGCGACAAGATCGCCTGCGAGGAGTTCCTCATGAAGGCGTACCGCGAGGAGGGATTTCCGATTACCATCGTGCGGCCTTCGCTGACTTACGGCGATACGCAGATTCCGCTGGCGGTGAATAGCTGGCCGAAATCCTATACCATCGTGGACCGCATGCGGCGGGGGAAGAAGGTGATTGTGCCCGGCGATGGGACTTCCCTCTGGGTGATCACGCATAACAGCGATTTCGCCAAGGGGCTGGTGGGATTATTGGGCCACAAACAGGCCATCGGCCACGCCTTTCACATCACCAGCGACGAAGTAATGTGCTGGGATCAATTCTACCGGCTGACCGCCGAAGCCGCCGGCGCGGAGGCGCAACTGGTGCACATTCCGTCCGATTTTCTGGCCGCCTGCTGGGCCGAAAACCTGGGCAGCCTCGTGGGCGATAAGTCGGTGAGCGTGGTGTTCGATAACTCCAAGATCAAGCGCTTCGTGCCGGGGTATTGCGCTACCACGCCATTCGCCGAAGGCATCCGGCGGACCATCGCCTGGTTTGACGCCGACCCGGCGCGGCAGGTCATCGACCATGAAGCGGACGCGCGGTGGGATCGATTGATCGCCGCGTGGGAGCGGGCGACGGCGGAGATGGTGGGGGAAGTGAGGGGAGGATAAGCGAGAAAGGCGTGTTAAATGGCTGGTTTTTATCTGTGTGCATCCGTGTTCATCCGTGGCCAATTTCCAACTCCCAAAATTCGACTGAATCCGAAGTGCCGCGAAATCCCGGAATAGTGATTCTTTGGCCACGGATGCACACGGATGCACACAGATAAAAGCACCGCTCCCTCGCGGTCGCGGCTCAGACCACGCCCGAATGGCGCTTGAAGATCTGCGTCAGATTCTGCGAAAAGGCCGACCGCGCCAGCACCATGTCGCAACCCGCTTCCTGCGCGGACTGCTTCAGCTCGCCCTGAACGTGCGAAAGATAACCGAGCAGGCTGATTCCCCTGGTGGTGGAATGCCCCTTGAGTTTGGTGATGAGCTGAAGCGGTTCTACCGCGTCGAAATTGAGATCGAAAACGATCAGCGTGGGCTTCTCTTTGGCCTTTTCCAGGAGTTCCTTGGGGTCTTTGACGAACTCCAGGGCAAGGCCGCAGCGCTTCGCCGCTTCGCTGAGCTTCACCGAAAAAAAGAGATCGGAGACCACTGCCAGAACTCGCTTAGGAGCGTGAGTCTGCATAGAAATATTTTCGCTATCACTCGTGTCTTAGAGATTAGGAGGATGGGAAAATAGATTTTACCATGGAAAACATGGATATCCATTCGTGCTCGCGCCCCGACCTGATTCGCGTTCACCACCTGGAGCTCGACTTAGACGTAGACTTCGGCCGGCGCGTGCTGAACGGCTCCGTCACTCTTCACCTGGAGCGCGTTTCCGGCAGCGAATTAGTACTCGATACGCGCGCCCTGGCGATTCACGCAGTTGACAACGCCGCCGGTTACGAACTGGGCGCGCCCGATCCCATACTCGGCGCGCCGCTGCGTATCCAGCTCCTCCCCGATCAAACATGGGTGCGCGTACATTACACCACTTCTCCGCAGGCATCGGGCCTGCAGTGGCTCGATCCGCCGCAGACCGCGGGCAGAATCCATCCCTTCCTCTACACGCAATCGCAAGCTATTCACGCGCGCAGTTGGATTCCGCTCCAGGATACCCCCTCGGTCCGCGTCACGTTCGAGGCGGAGATCCGGGTGCCGGCAGGATTGCGCGCCGTGATGGGCGCGGAAATGTCCGGCAACCGCTTCCGCATGCCGCAGCCCATCCCTTCGTACCTGATCGCGCTCGCCGCGGGCGATCTGGAATTCCGCGCGCTCGGCCCGCGCTCCGGCGTCTATGCCGAGCCTTCCATGGTGGATGCGGCCGCTTACGAATTCGCCGATACCGAAGCCATGATCGAGGCCGTCGAGGCAATGTATGGCCCATACCGCTGGGGCCGCTACGACCTGCTCGTGCTCCCGCCGAGTTTTCCCTTCGGTGGCATGGAGAACCCGCGCCTCACCTTCGCCACCCCGACGGTGATCGCGGGCGACCGCAGCCTGGTCTCGCTGGTGGCGCATGAGCTAGCGCATTCCTGGTCGGGCAACCTGGTGACTAACGCCACGTGGAGCGATTTCTGGCTGAACGAAGGCTTCACGGTCTACGTGGAGCGGCGCATTATCGAACGCATTTACGGGCCGGTGCGCGCCGCCATGGAAGCGGTGCTCGGCCGCCGGCAACTCGATGACGAAATGGCCGGCCTGCGCGAACCGGACCGCGTTCTGCATATCGACCTCGCCGGCCGCGACCCCGATGACGGCTGTACGCTCGTGCCGTACGAAAAAGGCGCGCTGCTGCTGCGAACCATCGAACAATCCGTCGGCCGCGAGCGTTTCGATTCGTTCCTGCGCGGCTATTTCGACCATTTCGCGTTCCGGAGCATCACCACCACCGAATTCCTGGAATACATCCGCCACGAATTGCCCAATCCCGTGGCGCTGGACGAATGGATTTTCCGTCCCGGCATCCCCGCCGGCGCCGCCGAGCCGCATTCGGACGCATTTGAGCGCGTGGAATCCGGCTGGCCCACCGATACCGGGGCGTGGTCGACGCACGAGTGGCTGCATTTCCTGCGCTGGCAAAAGCCGCCCGACATGGCGCGCCTCGAGGGCGCGTTTCATTTCACGGACGCGCGCAATTCCGAGATCTTGTTTCAATGGCTGCTGATGGCGGTGAAGACGGGCTACCAGCCGGCGTTCCCCAGGGTAGCTGCGTTCTTGAAATCCGTGGGCCGGAGGAAATTTCTCAAGCCGCTTTACACGGAGCTAATGAAGACGCCGGAAGGACAAGCGCTGGCGCGCGAGATTTACGCGCAAGCGCGGGCCGGATATCATCCCATTGCGCAGGCCACAATCGATGGAATCGTGAAGTGACCTGAGCAAGCCGTGGTTCTGGGTTATTCGATCGGCGCCGCCTTCAACTGCACATCGTGGTGTTCGCCCTCGGCTACCTTTACCGCTGTGCCGTATTTCTCGAATGCCTTGAGGGCGTTTGGATCGCGCGGATCAACTTGGACCTCAGCAGGAAAGGCATAAATATGGTAGTCGCCCGGCGTAATCCCGAGGATCTCGCAGGCGCCAGTCGCCTCCGTGCTGCATTGTCCCATTAACGCGAGTTGCCCTTCCCTCGGCGGATCTGGAGTCAGAACGACTCGTCCCCCGGGTACCGCATCATCGTTTTCATCGGTGACCGAACAGGCCAGACTGCCGCCATTCGCCTTGAGGACAATCTCCAGATTCCCAGGCACGCTCGACCGAACACCCTCGGCCAGCGCGTCGGAGTCTCCCAGGCGGATGGCGCTTACATACAAATCGTCGTCTGGTCCCGTGGACGCGAGTCTCACGTCGTAGTCGCCCGCGCCGACTTCCGGAAAGCTGAACGTTCCCTCCGGCGAGACCTGCGCGATTCCGCCTCCCTGATAATTACCTGGATCGCGCGATTGCAGCACAATCATAAGAGGCGGCATTTTGCGGCCCTCCGGAACCACCACTTTTCCCTCGATCTTGCGGGGCGGCCCGACCACGACCTCCACGTCATCCAGGTCGGTATCGCCTACGTCGATCGTCCTGGAAGAACCGAACCTCGCTTCGCCGTTGAGACTGGCTCCCGCAACGGTAAGCCGATATCGGCCCGGGAGCACACCTTGCAGTTCAAATTTGCCGTCGGTGTCGCGCACGATGGTTTGCGACAGTGAGCCGCTACTACGTGTGCCGTCGGCGGCTTCAAGCAATACCATCGCGAACGCCGGTTTTTGGCCGGCCTGTGAGATCACCCGTCCTGTCACCTTCACGGCATGCGCCGCAATCATCTGGAAATCGATTCCTTGCAGGTCCGCGCCCGATTCGACGGGCAAGACGGCCCCCTGAGGCGTGCCCGGAAAACATACTCTTGGATATGCCGCCAGTGGCGCAGGTTGCATCTGCACATCCATTTGCCGCGGTACGGCCATGTAGGTAGCGCAAATCCGGTACAGGCCCGGGGCCACATTGTAGGCCCGGTATTCGCCCCTATCGTTCGTGGAGGCCCCCCATGAGCCCGGCGATCCGCTCTTCCGGGAAGTCTCGGGTGTCACCTGGATACTCACGCCAGACATAGGATCTCCGTCCGCATCGGTTACCCTCCCCGAAATTACGGCCGTCCTTAGCAGTTTGACCGTAAGGGCGGGTGCGGCCTGACCAGCCGTGACAGCCGTTTTCAGCGCCCTGCTCGCGCGCGCCACGACCCATCCGTCCTTCTCGACGGCAACCAGGTAGAGGCCTGGTTCCAGATCCCGGAACGTAAACTTACCCGATGCGTCCGTCAATGTGCCGGTCGGCGGATGAGGATCGCGGCGAAGCAGCACCAGCGCTTTGCGGATGGCTTCGCCTGACTTACTCTCCACTACTGTTCCGCTAACCCGGCCCATCTTCGGATTGTCCTCCGGTTGGTTCTGCCCGAGAGCGCCAATCGCACACACGAGTGCGAACGCAAACCGTCTCGCGGACCTAAGCATGTACTAATTATACGATCGAACCTGGTGGCTCTATTTATAAGATGGCAGGACACCGAGGTCCAGCATTTGTCTTATTTCGACATGGTGCTTTTCATGGATCACTGGCCCGCTCCAAAACGTAACGCCGCAACCGCCGCCGTGCTCAATCCGGCGCGCTTGCGGAAGTCGTCTTCTCCCGAAAAAGGCCGGTGCGAGATCCAGTTCGATATCTCGTCCGGCTGGATTCCCGGAACCATGCGCAGGATCGCGGCCTGCACGGTATTCACGTCGAAACGCACCGGGGCGTCCTCGCCGAATGCCACCAGACTCACTTTCGTCCCGGGAATACTGCACGGAATTTCCGGACCCAGGCGCGAATACAAAATCCGCGGTTCGGCCAGCACCTGATCGCGCCATTTTTTGCGCGCCGCGCCGATGCCCGCGACGTTCATGTTCTTTTGATCGAGCCGCAGAGTCGCCAGGTAATGATCGCGCCACAGCGCCGCGGCGCCTTGATCGACCAGGACGCCGTGGCTGAGGTCGTTCAGCGCATCAGCCAAGGCCGCTTTTTCATCCGGAAACTGCTTCATATACGCCAGCGCGAACCGCACCAGCCACGGGCTCGAAATATCAGAACCGCCGTCGGCGAACATGGCTTGCATCGCGGTCATCACCTGCTTTTCGCGCTCCGCAATCACGCCCTCGGCCGGCAACTGCGCGCCACGCACCATCCACAGGAAGAAGAAACTGGCGTAAAATCCCTCCGATTGCAGCAACTGGCCGGCCTCCCGCAAGGTAGCGAAATCGCGGGCTTTTTCCAGTTGCACACGCAGATAATCGGGGCCCTGGAAGGCGCTTTCGAACGCGAAGTTGTTGTCGCGCACTTCGAGATAGCGGGCTACGTTCTGCGAATAGCTGGCGAGGTCGGCCGATTGATGGAAATATTCTACATCGCGGAACGCGCCATCGCCGAACAGCACTTGCTCGCGATGAAATCGCTGGCGGGTGAACGGGTCGCGATTGACGTGCGCCGCCAGAGTCTCCAGATGGATGGCGTATCCCTCGCTGAAGGCCGTAGTCCGGTCGGTAATGGCAGCAGTGCTGTGCGGAATGGAGGCCAATTCGTTCCCGTCGAGCATTCTGCCACCGGCCAGCATGGCCATCACCACGTGCCCGGTCTCATGCAGCAGGGTGGTTTCGAAACGGGATGGCTCGGCATCGAGCAGGATGTACGCCTGGCGCGGAAATTCGGCTACTTTGTCGCCGTCCTTCAAGCGGAAGCCGACCGACGCGTGATTTCCGCCGGGAACCAGCGCCACATAGTAGTCCGGCGGTCCTGCGCCCGCATGGGTAAGATCGTAAGCGGCGCGGTACAGGCGCATAGCGCGCTCGGCCGATTCGTTATGGAGCCAGCCGGAAAATCTCTCCGGATTCGCCGCGCGGCGCAGAAGCGGCATTTTGGCGGCGATTTCCGCGCCGTGCGTATCCACTTTGTCCACCGGCTCTAGAAAGATCGCGTTGGCCAGATCCTGCGCCCACACGCCGCGCCAAGCTGCCAAGAAGGTCACACCGAGCGCCAATTTCCAGATTTTGGATAGCCTCATCTGAATCTAAGACTACCCCGAAAACGGAAAGTTAGCGCGCTACTTCCCGATCATGACGGTCTGATTCTGCGCCGCCATCTTGCCATCGGCGTCCGCCACCACCACCCGGACCATATACCCTCCCGGCGGCGCGTTCAAGCTCAGCGTGGCGTTGACTCCGCTGGTTCTCAGGCGCGCCAGGGTCTCGTCTTTCAGAGCGAACTCCATGGCGCCTTCCTTGGCGGTGATCATATTGCCCTTGGCATCCACCAGTTCTCCGATGAAGGTCAACTTCTGTACGTGACGGTCGTCGCGATCAGCGAATTTCAGGCGCGACACGTCCACATGCATCACCAGCGATAGCGACGGGTCGTTCGGCACTCCCGCGCCCAATCGGCCGGCAAGCTGCAAGGGAATCTGCGTCAGGACTTCCGACACCAGCACCTCGTGGTCGATCGGCCGAGGCTCTATGGGCGTGAGGTTGGCGGCGTTCGCCACCGTTACGTATCCGGGCCGGGTCTGGACGGAATCGCCATTCTTGGCGGCAAGCCGCACTTTCAGCTTGTGAAACTGGCCCGCCGGTCCACCCGCCTCGTTGCGGAAGGCGATGAGGTAAGCGGTCTCCGGAACTTCCACCAATTCCGCCAGGCCGCCCGCCAGATCGTTGCTGTTATGGAAGAACAGGCCGCCGGTGCCAGACGCCAATGCCTGCATCACGCTGTTGATCTCGCTGTCTCGCGAACCGTTGCTGGTTTCTTCGAAGATGTAGGTATCGGAGGGCAGCGCCCCGAATGTCTCCGCCACCTGGGAAAAAGGCCGCGACGGCGCTTCCGACCACAAGCCCTTGGCGTCGAGCGCGTTGATGGTGATGGCGGAGTGGACGGCGCGATCGACCAGGGCGTCGCGGTCCTTGTCGAGCATGCCGGAGATAAAGCCGGAGGACACCATCACCAGGATGCGCGTGCCGGGAGTCCGCGCCAGCAGCGTCACGCAATTGGCGATGGCGTCCAGGCTGGCCAGAGAATCGGCGCGCACCTGCTGCATGGTGGCCGACGCCTGCGCCTGCACTGCCATTTTCGACATGGCATGCGGATCGTTGATGGGGTTGGGAGTGCTGGTGACGGGAGTATACAGGCCTGCCTTGGTCCGCGTTCCCGTGGGATTGGTGACATCGTCGGACACGGAGAGGCACGATTCGAATTCCCGCACCGCCGCGGTGAGGGCCTGGATATCGTTGCGCTGGTCGATTTGGAACGCCGCGTAGGGCGTGATGCGCGGGCAGGGCTGGAGTCCGGCTTGGGAGAGGTGGGGGCGCGCGCGCAGCTTCTGGATGGCGGCGGTAAGGGCCACCACGTCGCCGGTGAATTCGAGCGTCAGCCCCTGCGAAGCAGTGTAGATTGCCGCACGTGAGCCAGGCCCAAGCCCGCGCTTGATGAAACGCAGAGCGGCGGTCTGCATGTGCAGCATTTCGGCGGGAGAGGTATGCAGATCGTCGAAGAAGAGAAGGGTCGAGCGGGGCGGACCGAAGTCGACCGCCAGCTTCGGTCCCTTCGCCGGCGCCTGCGGCGCGGTGCGTGTTTCCACGGAGAACGCCGCGATGGTGCGGGGACTGCCGTCGTCGAGAATTTCGAAATCGCCGGGAGTGAGCCCGCTTACCGGGCGGCCGTGCGCGTCGCGCACCACCACCTCCATCTGCACCAGGCTGGTCTGGGCGGTAATGTGGGCTTGGGGCGGGGTATAGACGTGCGCGCTGACGCGGACTTCGTCCACCTGTTGGGCCGCGGCGATGGCCGCGGTTGTAACCAAAACCCATGCCCCTCTCATATTGGTTCGAGTATAAACGACTCCGAGCCTAACTTTTCCGCGCCCCGAGCGTCCATGACATACTGACATCAGAATGGCCAAAATCCTCATCGCTGGAGGCGGGCTCGCCGGCTTGGCCGCGGCGGCCGCGCTGGGCGGCGCGGGTTTCGACGTCGAACTTTTCGAATCGCGGCCTTTTCTCGGCGGCCGCGCCACTTCCTACACCATTCCCGCCGCGGGCAACGCCGATACCGAAGGCGAAACGGTCGATAACTGCCAGCACATCCTGCTGCGCTGCTGCACCAACCTGCTGGATTTTTACACTCGTTTAAGCGTCCGCGACCGCATCAAATTTCATCGCGAATTCTATTTCCTGGAGCCGGGCGGCCGCATTTCCGTGTTCCGCCGCGGCCGTTTCCCGGCCCCGTTTCATTTCGCCGGCTCGTTCCTGCGCCTCCACTGCTTGAGCCGCCAGGACAAAATGGGAATCGTCAAAGCCCTGCTGGCCATCCGCCGCGAGCGCACCCGCCGCAAAGATCTCGACCGCATCAGCATGCTGGACTGGCTGCTCCAGAAGCGCCAGACGCCGCACGCCATCGACCGTTTCTGGCGCCAGATTCTGGTGAGCGCGGTGAATGAAGATCTCGAACGCATGGCTGCTATCCACGGCTTCCAGGTTTTCTGGCTGGGATTTCTGGCGCGCGCCGATTCCTACGAAATGGGCATCCCCTCGATTCCCCTGGGCCAGCTTTACTCCACCGACGCCTGGCGCCGCCTCGGCAACGTGCGCATGCACTTCCGCGCGCCGGTGGAACATATCGATGCCGAAGGGTTCACCGTCGGGGGCGAACGGTGCACGGCCGACTATTACATTTGCGCGCTGCCGTTCGAGCGGCTCGAGGCGGTCGGGCTGCCCGCGCCGAAATTGGAGCATTCCCCGATCACGGGTATTCACCTGTGGTTCGACCGCGAAGTCACCACGCTGCCGCACGCCGCGCTTCTCGACCGCACCATGCAGTGGATGTTCAACAAGGACAGCGGCCGCTATCTTCAGCTCGTGGTGAGCGCCTCGCGCGACCTGACGCCGCTTTCGCGCTCCGAGATCATCGATATGGCGATCGGGGACCTGCGCCTGTATTTCCCGCGCGTGCGCGACGCGAAACTAGTGAAGGCGCACGTGATCAAGGAGCAGCGGGCCACCTTTTCCGCCGCCCCGGAAACTGAGCAATTGCGACCCACGCCGGATTGCGGCATCGCCAACGTGTTCCTCGCCGGCGACTGGACGCGCACCGGGTGGCCGGCGACGATGGAAGGCGCGGTGCGCAGCGGCTATATCGCCGCCGAATGGGTGGCTCAGTCGGCGGGGAAGCCGGCGAAGTTCGTCGTGCCGGATGTGGGGTAAGACAGATCTCGCAGGCTTGCTAAACTAACAGGATGCGGAAAACCCTTTTTAGCCACGGATGGACACGGATGGACGCGGATAACTACTTTGTTTCTGATCCGTGTCCATCCGTGTTCATCTGTGGCTAACCCCTTTTTCAGCAACCTGCTAAATCGCGGAACTACCGCGTGCCCTTCTTCACCAGCTTAATCTCGAATAGCTTCGGCCAGAGCTTGCCCGTCACGAACAGCCGATCGTGCTCGGCGTCGTAGGCGATGCCGTTCAGCACATCCGCCTGTTCTTTTTCGGCGGGCGTCAGCAGGCCGGTGCAATCGATCCAGCCCACCACGTGCCCGGTCTTCGGATCGATGCGCGCGATGCGGTCGGTCTGCCAGATGTTGGCGTAGATTTCGCCCTTCACCCATTCGAGCTCGTTCAGATTGACCACCGGCTGTCCCTGGTCGGTAACGTGAATGACGCCGGTTTGCTTGAGCGTTTCGGGATCCCAGATCTGGATCTCCGGGTCGCTGGCTTCGGCATGCACATCGTGCGACCCGTCCATGTAAATCTGCTTACCGTCGGTGGTGAAGGACCAGCCCTGGCCGGTGTAGTGGAATTCGCCCGTCTTGCGCAAAGTGAGGAAGTCGTAAATGAAGCCGACTTCGGTGGTATACGTCATCTGGTAGAGCTTGTCCTTCCACTTGATGATTCCCTCGCCGAAGTACGCGTCGGGAAGCTCCGTCAACTGGAGCACCTCGCCGGTTTCCGGCTTCACCTTGCGCACCGACGAGCGGCCAAGCTGTCCGGTAGCTTCATAAAGGAAACCGTTTAGATAAAACAGGCCCTCGGTGAACGCGTTGCGGTCGTGGGGGTACACGTGGACAACGTCATAGCCATATTCGGGAACGCCGGCCCGCGACGCCGGCCCGCAGGCACACAGCGCCAGCGCCGCCACTAGAATCAGATTGCGCATACTTTGCCTAGAGTACCGCGAAAAAGAGGGAGTTTTGGGCGCGATCCGCGGTCAGAATACGAATTCGCTCTTCGCCACCTGATGGAAGATGCCGGCGTTGGCCAGATACTGGTACGGATTGACGGGGCGCCCGTTCACGTGCACTTCGTAGTGCAGGTGCGCAGCCGTCACGCGGCCCGACGTGCCCACTTCGCCGATCGGCTCGGCACGGCGCACTTCCTGGCCGGTGTGGACGTACAGCTTCGACATGTGCGCGTACCAGGTTTCGATGCCACCGCCGTGATCCACAATTACGAGGCGGCCGTAGCCGCTAAACATGTCGGCGAAGCTCACGATGCCATCCGCCGTCACATGGACAGGCGTGCCGATCTCGCCTCTGATATCGACGCCTTTGTGAATCTCCTGGCCTTCACCCGAGAACGGATCTGTCCGCGGCCCGAAGGCTCCGATCAGACGGCCGTCGATCGGCCACAGATTGGGAACCGAGGCCTGCGTGCGGTACCGGCGCGCGGGGCTGCTGAGCAGCAACATCACGTCGGCGCTGCGCAGGAAATCGTAATCCTGAACGCTTTCGGCGAAGGTGGGAACCAATTTCCCCTGCGCCGTAATATCGGACGGGCCTTCGAGCTTTTGTTTGATGCCGTAAGCCATGGAGACTTCGTTGGCGTACAATTCCAGGCTGGCCAGTTGCTTATCGGTCTGGCTGACTACTTTTTGGAGGTTCTGGTAGCGTACTCGTAGAGCGTCGGCTTCACGCCGCAGCGCATTATAATTGGCCACCTTCCATGCCATGCGGGCGTAGCTGGCCAAAAAACCAAACACCGACACGCTGCCCAGCAGAGCGAGGGCCAGGATAATGTATACCGCCTGATGCGGAATGTGAATTCGTCTCAGTCGGCCGCGCAGCGAATGAGCCAGCACGACCACGAAATACTCTTGCTTCATCTCATCTCCAGCCAAGCCCTTTAAATTCGAGACAAAGTCGTCTCGGGGCTCGGGGGACAGCTGCAGACTATTCGGTTTTGACGAAACACAAACTGTAACAGCATCAATGCATTTCTGTCAACCAAAAATGTTTCCTTGCAAGTTATTGATAAAATTGATATTGTTCAATTTATCGAAAAAAATGCGCGTCCCTGGAGTGCTATTTCTCCGTAATTTGGTAGAACGCCGCAGTCTCCTGTTCCAGTTGGTGCGACGCGATTTCGAACAGCGCTTCGTCGGTTCGGCGGTGGGCTGGATTTGGGGGATTATTCATCCGCTCGTGCTCCTGGTGAGCTGGTGGTTCGTGTTCGGACACCTGATGAAATTCAGGCTTGGCCCCAATCCATTCACCAACAATTATCCCCTTTATCTTTTCGCCGGCATGCTGCCCTGGCTGCTTTTCAGCGATACCGTACAGCGCTCGGCCACCAGCCTCCTCGATCAGTCGAATCTGATTACCAAAACTGTATTTCCGTCGGAAATCGTCCCGGTTTCGGTATTTCTCTCCTCGCTGGTCAGCCATGGACTGGCGCTCGCCCTGCTGATTGCCGCTACCGGCGTGATGCTGAACCAAGTCAGCATTTTTCTGATTTTGCTGCCGATTTACATGTTCACGGTCGGTTTGTTGGCCGTGGGCGTCGGGTGGGTAGTGGCCAGCCTTCATGTTTTTCAGCGCGACACCGCGCAAGTGCTCAGCGTGATCCTGCAATTCTGGTTCTGGCTGACGCCGATTTTCGTGACCGAGAATCTTTATACCGGAAAAGCGCACTGGCTGCTGGTGGCGAATCCGCTGTCTCATGTCGTACGGTCGTACCGATACCTGCTGCTAACGCATAGCTTGCCGGATTTCGGGGATTTGGGGGTGGCCGCAGCTTTTGGAGCAGCGATATTTCTTCTCGGAGGCCTGTTTTTCCGCTATATGAAGCGCGGATTTGCCGACGTTCTTTAGGCCGGCGCCTAGCTGCCGCCGGAAACACTATTGGCCTGTGCCAGTTCGTTATTCGATGTCGTCCACATACCGGCCACCGGCGCCCGGAATATCCCGAGAAAGGAAACGCACGCGAGTGCGACGAAGGTAATGATAAGGGAGAATTCGACCAGATCCTGACCTTCCTCTTCGTGCCAAAAACTGAGTAGATACGCTGCCATGGCTAACCTCCACGTTCATTACACCCGATGCCGGCCCTTACCGCAATAGAAAAACCAGGTAATTTGGTACTGAATAGCTAACTGTGGAGGAGGGTCTATTAACTTTGTATAGTATTTACTACTAATCTGATCCCGTTTCCTTAACCTTTGACAGTATTGACTGATAACTTAAGTTACACTAGACCCCTGGCGTGCACTGGTTCCGTGACCGCTTTCAGGGGTTGATGGCGGACCTGCCGGCATGTCTGTCTGGAGGGGGAGGCTTGGAGCGTACCACTCGGCCGTGCCGACCCCCGGATTGACCCACGTTTGTCAACGGGGTGGGTGTCCCCCGAGCGCCTTTAGGCTTCTCCCTTGCGGAAAACCGCCAGGAGCTTGCTCACCAGCGCATGTCGAGCAGGACCCCTATTTTGAGGTGTTGGATCAAAATAGGTGGACCAGCACCTGCATCGCAGACACGCTCCGACCCTATTTTACCTAAGCTTTGCTTAAAACCGCTAGTGTTTTTTCCCGGCGCGCGGTCAGCGATGTATGTCGCAAGGCAGTCTTGACATCGCTGCCGTCCGGTGTTCCCATTGCAGGCAGAGTCGTCCCCTGTTAGATCATGACTCGTAACTTGATCTTTCTGGGATTGTGGGCCGTGTTGCCCACTCCCGGACAGGTCGCGACCGCGGCCCTCTATACCGAGTTTCAACACCACCCGCCGCCGGCGGTTCTTCAGGCAATCCGCGAAGAAGTGGCTCTCCTGTTGGCGCCGAACGGCCTTCACTTCGAATGGAGGTCTCTTCCCGAGACCGATTCCAGCGTGTGGCCCGAGCTTGCAGTGCTGACGTTCACCGGCCGATGCGAAGTGATCCCCCTCAGCGCGGTTCAGCACCGCAATGAGCGCCTGGGCTGGACACATCTCAGCAATAAAGCGATCTTGCCATTCGCCGAGGTCGACTGTGATGCGATTCTCGAATACATCTATGGCGAGCTCGGGCTCAAGCCGCCGCAAATGCGCGAGCAGATCCTGGGCCGGGCGATCGGCCGCGTAACGGCGCACGAACTGTTGCACGTTTTCTCGCGAACCCCTGGTCATGGCAATCATGGCGTGGACCGCCCAACGCTCACGGTCGCGCAGTTGCTGGTCGACCGCATGGAGTTCGATGCCAGCGAGCCTGCGATTCACATCTTGCAACTCGCCTCCACGCCGCTTCGCGGAGACCAGCTTCCAGCGCCGGACGGGTATGCCAGCTATGTTCGCTCCGGCTGCGCGAACTGCCATGGATCGATGGCGGAAGGCACCCGGCACGGGCCCAAATTGCGTGTTTTGGGCCGCATTTTGAACTCGGTCATTCTGGCGGCCAAGCTGGCGAAGAATGAGGACAAAATGTGCCGCCTTGCGCGCGACATGAAACTTGAGCCGCCTTCCCTGGACGAAAACCAGATCTCGGATCTGGTGCGCTTCCTCAACGGCCTGTAGTTCTCAGTAGGCCTTCGCGATCGCCACGCGGCGGTCCACCAGCTCGCCCGTAAGAATGCACTTTCCCGCGCCATCGTACTCGTCCACGAGCGGTATGTTCCGCACGGTAGCCTTGAATTCCTTGAGCCGCGCGTCGCACTCCGGGTCGTCCTTCAAATGTGCCATGACGAATTTGCCGCCGCCCTTTTCCGCCGTCACTTCGCGCAGAATCGCCTCCACTTCCGCGATGGAATTCGCCACCACCGTGTTCTCGCGCAGGCGCCATTTCGCGGCGTTGTAGAGATCCTTCTGCATGGCGTCGAGCGACGCAGCCAGCCGCGCCGCAATTTCTGTCTGCGGCGCCACTTCTTTCGTTCCAGTGTCGCGCCGCTTGAGCACGATATTGCCCGAAGCCAGGTCGCGCGGACCCAGTTCCATCACCACCGGAATGCCGCGTCGCTCCCAATGAAAATATTTCGCGCCCGGCGACTGCCCCTCGCGGTCATCCACTTTCGCGCCGACGTCTTTGGCGATGCGATGCGCTGCTTCGAGCACCCTGGCCTTCTCTTCTTCCTTGCGATAAATCGGCACCAGCACCGCTTTTACCGGCGCTACGCGCGGCGGCAGCACCAGCCCCTTATCGTCGGAGTGGCTCATGATGAGCCCGCCGATCAAGCGCGTGCTGACGCCCCAACTGGTCTGCCAGACGTAGTCCAGTTGGCCCTCTTTTGTCTGGTACTGAACGTTGAAGGCTTTGCCGAAATTCTGGCCCAGATCGTGGCTCGTGCCCGCCTGCAGCGCGAGCCCGTTCTGCATCATCGCCTCGATGGAATAGCTCTTCAGCGCGCCGGCGAATTTCTCGGCGCGCGTCTTTACGCCCTTGATCACCGGCATGGCCATGACGTCTTCCGCCACCTCGGCGTAGATGTCGAGAATGCGCAGCACCTCTTCCACCGCCTCGTCATGCGACGCGTGGGCCGTGTGCCCCTCCTGCCAGAGAAACTCGCTGGTGCGCAGGAACAGACGCGTACGCAGTTCCCACCGCACCACGTTGGCCCACTGATTGAGCAGCATCGGCAAGTCGCGATAGCTCTGGATCCATTTCGAGAAGAAGTAGCCGATGATGGTCTCCGACGTGGGGCGGATGACGTACGGCTCCTCGAGTTTCTTGCCGCCCGCCACGGCCACCACCGCCAGTTCGGGCGAGAAGCCTTCCACGTGTTCCGCCTCGCGATGCAGGAAGCTTTCCGGAATCAGCAGCGGAAAATAGCAGTTCTGGTGGTTGGTGGCCTTGAATCGCTGGTCGAGCTCGCGCTGGATGTTTTCCCAGACGGCGTACCCGTTGGGCTTGATCACCATGCAGCCTTTGACGATTTCGGCGGGCTCCGCCATATCGCCCTGCATGACGACATCCTGATACCAGGCGGCGAAATCCTGTTGGCGTGAAGTAATTGGGGATTCGGGAATAGGTTGGGTGTAACTTTCAGATTACGATATTCGGCCGGACTCACGCATGCCATGCACTTACGCCGCATCCCTCTGCTGTTTTCCTTCTGGTCTTACGGACCCAGACGCCTCCCGCGCCACGCGCTTTCGCGGAAGGCGACATCGCGATAATGGGAAGATGCTCCCCATCCGCCCCGCCACCCTGGAAGATGCCGCGATCATCGGCGCTCAACGCCGCGCTATGTTCTTCGACATGGGGTACCGCGACGGTCTCGACACCATGGTGGAGGCGTTTCTCCCCTGGCTGCGCGCGAAAATGGCCGCGGGCGAGTACCTGGGATGGTTCGCCGTCGCCGAAAACGGCGCGATCGCCGCGGGCGCCGGCCTCTGGCTGATGGATTGGCCACCGCACATGATCGGACCGGGCAGCCGCCGCGGAAATATTTTGAACGTCTACACCGACTCCATGTATCGCCGCCAAGGCCTCGCGCGCCGGCTGACAGAAACAGCCGTCGAGTGGTGCCAGGCCCACGGCATCCGCACCGTCATCCTGCACGCCAGTGACGAAGGGCACGGACTTTATCGCTCACTGGGGTTCGAGCCGACGAATGAAATGCGGAGAACTCTCGGGTAAAGCGAAAAAGCGCGGGGATTGTCGCCGCTACTGTGGAGTATACTGTGGAATGGAGTCATCATATGGAAACGATCCAGGTAGTTCTCGATTCCAGGCTGTTGCGCGCCGCGGATGCCGCAGCACGCCGAACGAAACTGAATCGCTCCGCGCTGATTCGGCAGGCTCTTCACTCCCACCTCCGTAAATTGGAGATAGCAGAGCTGGAACAGCGCGACCGCAAAGGCTACGAAGCCCGGGGCGCCGATGATCGAGAGCTTTCCGGTTGGGAATCGGAGGCGGTTTGGCCGGAAGAATAGGCCGAGGCGACGTTCGGGTCTACCGGTTTGCTTCACCGGACAAGGCCAGGCCGGTCGTAGTCTTGACTAGGGATAGCGCGCTTCCGTATCTCTCCACGGCGACCGTTGCTCCTATTACGTCCACGATCCGAGGAGTTCCCACGGAAGTGCGGCTCGATGAGGAGGACGGCATGAAACACCCGTGTGCCGTCAATCTCCATAACACGGTTACCGTTGCGCAGCAGCGTTTAGGCAAGCGCCTTACCCATCTCGCTGCACCGCGAATGCGCCAAATCTGCGCCGCTCTCCGCTTCTCGCTGGGCTGCGACCCGGACTAGCTTCGAACGGAAAACGCACCTACGCCCTTCCCCCAAATTCCCCGCTCCCGGTCGACACCCGCACTTTCTCGCCTGCTTTGATGAACAACGGCACCCGCACTTCCAGCCCCGTCTCCAGCTTCGCCACCTTCGTCGTCCCGCCACTCGCCGAATCGCCGCGGACTCCCGGCTCCGTCTCGCGCACCGCCAGTTCCACGAACGGCGGCAGCTCCAGACCGATCGGATTACCGTTGTACTTGAGCAGCTCCACCATCGTCCCTTCGATCAGGAAATCCAGCGCGCTGCCCATCATTTCCTCCGTGAGTGTGTGCGTCTCGAAGCTCTCCTGATCGAGGAAATGCGACCCGGTGCCGTCGCTGTACAAATACGACGCCGCTACCTGCTGCACGTCCGGCTCTTTGAATTTATCGCTCGCCTTGAAGGTCCGGTCGAACACCGCGTTGGTGATCAGATTCCGCATTTTCAGGCGCACCAGCGTCTGCCCGCCGCGCGCGGTTGGTGTGTTCACTTCCACATCCAGGCAGGCGAAGGGCGTATTGTCCACTTCGAACAGGGTTCTCTTCTTGACGTCAATCGCGTCGATCAATGCGGCCATATATTCAACTTACCCCGAGATGCTTCGCCAGAAACGGCAGCCCGCGTTTCCCCCAGAAGCTGTGCGGACCGTCGAACGTCTCGTGCTCGGCAGCCGCCGTCGCGTCGAAGAGGGCGTACACCTTCTGCACGCGCTGGAAACTCTCGCGCGCCGCCGCCACCGGGAAGATGTCGTCGCGCTCACCCGATTCCGCAAACAACGGCCGCGGCGCGATTAGCCCGGCGACATCGTATTGTTCTGCCCAATTCAAAATCCCCGGCACGTAGTTGTCGATGCAGTGCGAAACGCTCATGATGCATTCGCGGAACGTGTTCAGGTACCCGCTCACCATGGCCGCGCGAATGCGCGCATCGAGCGCCGACGCGAATAGCGTGCACGTCCCGCCGCCCGAAATCCCCATGCAGCCCACGCGCGCGCCATCGAGCTCCCGGCGCGTCGCGATCCAGTCGATGGTGCGCATCACGTCGTACACCCGCCAGCCGATCATCGTCTGCCCAAGCAGCAGCAGTCCGCCGGCCGCCGGCTGGCACGCCGACGTTCCCAGCCCTTTGCTCTCAGTCACCGCATCGCGCCGGCATCCGAACGCCATCGGTTCGATCGCCACCGCCGCCATTCCGTGCTCCACTGCCTGGATGGCGAAATCGTACTGATATCCCACCCGCTCGGTGCGATCGTGCCCGTTCTCGTCGATCCCGACGATATCGTCCACGCCGCGCCCATGCCCGGGGATGCAGATCACCGCGGGATGCGGGGCGCTGCCGCTCTTCGGCGTGAGCAGGTAGCCCAAAACGCAAAACCCCGGCCGGCTCTCGATCACGAACTTCTCGCGCCGGTACGCCGGGAACTCGCGCACTTCGAGCGTCTGCGCGTGGAGCGGCGCGGCAGCGGACGGAAATCCGCCCACCAGCTCCGTCACCTTCGCCCGCAACTGCTTCTGCCAATTTTCGGCCTCGCGCCGTGTGGTGGCGCGAAAGGTCAGGCGCAGCGGCGCTTCGTCGTGCAATTTCTTGGTGTACGCCACCGGGTCGAAACCTGCCATGTCCACCTTATTCTCGAATCCATCCAGGGCGCCGGTGTACTTGCCGGCATCGGCGGCCTCGGCCGGCCGGCTTTCCATCAGCACGGCGGCGCCGGCCGCGAGCTTTGCCAGATCGCGTCGCGTCATATGTGTACGATCATAACGCGCAATCCTTTATAATGAGGTTTTTAAATCCGTAAGAAATCCTCAATTTTCAGGAGCATTATGTCTGCGAAGCGTATCGGCATTCTCACAGGCGGCGGCGATGTGCCGGGACTGAATTCCGTCATCAAAACAGTGGTCTATCGCGGAAGCGAGATCGGTTGCGAAGTCATCGGCATCCGGCGCGGCTGGGAAGGTCTCACCCACGTCAACCTGGAAGATCCCGCGAGCCGCGCGCGTTACGTGCTGCCGCTCAACCGCGAGAACACGCGCACCATCGACCGCACCGGCGGCACCTACCTGCACAGTTCCCGCACCAACCCCTCGAAAATGAAAAAACTGCCGCCCGTGCTCGAGGGCCAGGACTATCCCGCCAAGGAATCCACCAAGAAAGGCGTCACCTCGGTGGTTTACGACGTGACCAGGGCCGTTCTGAAGAATATCGAGACGCTGAATCTCGATTACCTGATCGCCATCGGCGGCGACGACACGCTGAGCTACGCCGCCGAGCTCGATCGCCAGGGCTTCCACGTCATTGCCGTGCCGAAAACCATGGACAACGACGTGCAAAACACCGAATACTGCATCGGATTTTCCACCGCCATCACCCGCGCCATGGACGCCATCGAGCGCCAGCGCACCACCGTGGGATCGCACGAACGCATCGGCATTTTCCGCGTCTTCGGCCGCGACGCCGGTTATACCGCGCTCTACACGGCCTACGTCACGTCGGTACGCTGCTGCATTCCCGAATACAAAGTCGATTTGCCGAAGCTGATCGGCATGCTGGTGGACGACAAGCAGAACAACCCCAGCAATTACGCGCTCGCGATCCTTTCCGAGGGCGCGGAGTGGGAAGGCTACACCGTCAAGGAGTACGGCGAGGCCGACGCTTTCGGACATCGCAAGAAAATGAGCGTGGCCGAGGACCTGAGCAACGAAATCAAGAAAGCGACGGGCGAGGAAACCATCGTCAGCGACCTTACCTACGACCTCCGCTCCGGCAGCGCCGATTTCGTCGACCGCATGGTAGCCTCCACGTTCGCCGGCATGGCCATGGACGCCGTCGAAGCGGGCAAGCACGGACAGATGTGCGCCATCACCAACGGATGCTACGCCATGGTGCCCATCCCCGATCCCAAGCTCGGACCGCGCCGCGTGGACGTCGCCACCATGTACAACACCGAGCGCTACCGTCCGTTCTACGACCACAAGGTCAGCCTGCCCATTTTCCTCACGCGGGCGTAAATTGGACTGGAAGCGCCTGTTTTCGAGCCGGCCGCGCGCGCAGCTCACCCCCGAATTGCGCGCGCGCATTCAATCCTCCTTCGACCAGTCGGCTAACGACGAAGAGCATTTCCCATCGACGATCGATCCGCGCATCTACCATGTCCGGCTGATCCGCGAGCATCTCGGCCCGCTCGCGGGCAAGCGCGTCCTCGACGTGGGCTGCGGCAAAGGCCGCTTCGCCCGCGTTTTCCGCGAGCAGGAACCGCAAGCGGAACTCTGGGGGCTCGATATCTCCGAGGCCATGCTCCGCTTCGTCCCCGCCGGCATCCGTACGCGCGCGGGATCGATGACCGAACTCCCCTTCGACGAGAATTTCTTCGACGGCGCGTACGCCACCGAATCTCTCGAGCACGCCGTCGAGATCGAAAAAGCCGTAAGCGAAATCTGCCGCGTGGTCAAACCTGGAGGCCGCATCGTCATCATCGACAAGAATGCCGATCAATGGGGCAAACTCGCCACGCCGGAATGGGAACGCTGGTTCACCCGCCGCGAACTCGAACGCCTGCTCCGGCGCCACTGCCGGGAAGTTGCGAGCCGCCCCATCTCCTATTGGGAAGACGTCAAACCCGACGGCCTGTTCCTCGCGTGGATGGCGGTGAAATAGGAAACGCGGCAGGCTTCGTGGTATTCTCTGCGATCTCTGCGCCTCTGCGTGAAAAAAAGCAGGTCTCACGCAGAGCCGCAGAGATCGCAGAGAAAAAACACGGACGGGGCGAGCGAGATCGCCCTCGCGCTACTATGGAAATCTCTATGCCTTTCGAGTGGCTCAAGATGCGGATCACCGAGGAAGACGACCGCCGGCGCACGGACGCTGAGACTCTCCAGCGCCTTCCTCAGGTGATGGACGAAGTGCATCTCGCCCTCGCCGACTGCCTGGAGGCTTATGCCGCGGCCTTCGGCAAGGAGTCCGTTGAGCTCAGCTATATCCTGCGCAAGCTCCGCATCACCGTCCGTGAGCTGAAGGAAGGCAAATGGGAGAAATCCGGCAAAATCGAAGTCACCACCATCCCCAAGCCTCCCAGCTTGCACATCGACCGCAACGGCGACGTCTTCGATATCGAGCTAGGTCTCCTAGGCGAAGACAAAATATATTACAGGGACGGCGATAAGTTCCTTACCATGGAGGAGTTGACGCGCCGCATTCTCGACCGCGCGCTTTTCCCCAAGCTGGGCGCGGAAACTTAGTCCACCGTAAAATCGAGGTATGCGCGCCGGGTCGCGCCGGTGGCCAAGTTCTTTACGACCACTACCAACCGGTACTTCCCCGCGGACAACACAATCGACTGGGAGAACTCCGAGCCGGTGGGGTCCGCTCCGTGTAGATGAACGATTTTCCCCTCCGGCGTTCGCACTTCTTCCAGGAGGTGGTACCGGTCGCCCGGCGAATCCAGCGGCACGTGTACAGTGACCTTCTGCGGACCGGTTGGTTCGACGCGCACGCCCATTTCCGCTCCAGGTTGCAATGGCTTTAGCGATTCGGCTAACGCTTGTATTTCAAGCTGCATGCTGTTTCGGGCGGATTCGAGGGCCTTCTCCTCTTCCTGCCTCTTTGCCGTCTGCTGGTTCAGTTGGACCAGGGTGGATTGCAACTGTTGCAAGCGAGACTCAACTTCTTCCTCGGAACGTTGCAGGTTCTCCGCCGTCGCTGCCTCCAGCGCCGCCTGCTCGTGCTCCTTCTGCGCCAGTTGGACTTGGGCAGTGGCGCGCTTTTCCTGCACTTCCTGCAGTTCACGCTGCGAATCCTCCAGTTGCTTTTGTAACGCCTGCAACTGGCGATCGGCCCACGCGTTCGGGTCCTTCGTCATGCGATATTCGCCGCTGCCATCTGAATCCGTGAACGCCACCACGACGTTATTCCCCAGGCCTTCGATATGCCGGTACGTCCATTCGATAGTGCGGCCGTCGTAGCTGGCGATGGAGTCGGGCTGCCCGTAAGTGATATAAATCCGGCCGCGATCGGTCTTCCATCCCGGAATGCCCGTGGTGAAATTCTGGTTGGCGTAGGCGATCCGCCGGTAATGCTCGGCCTTCGCCGCCGGACCGCGCCGCCGCCAAAACTGGTCTATGAACTGCGCGCGTTCGGGGTCGGTAGTCAGACTCTGGAATGCCGCGCGCTCTTGCGGCGTAACGATATATGCCGCATCTTCGTTGAGCCATTTCCGGTATGGTGAGGGCATGGCCGACGGATCTTTGGTCATGTGGAAATCGCCGGTGCCGTCCCGATCCACAAATTCCACGATGACGTTCGTGCCGATCCCATCGATGTACCGGTAGCGCCACTGCTGATTGGGGTGAGGATTTGAAGCGCTCACGGTCGAATGGTCGCCGATCTCGTCCGGCGGGCCGTACACGATATACATCCGCCCCCGATCAGTCTTCCAACCCGCGACGCTCCCGGCAAAGTGCTCGTTGGTGTAGGCGATGCGCCGATAGTGCTCCTCGCGGTACTCATTTTCCTCGGTGTCGGGAGTGGGGTCGCGCCGTTTCCAGAATTGCTCGATGAAATTCTCTCGCTCCGAGTCGCTCGTGAGCGCGAGAAATGCCGCCCGCTCCTCATCGGTAATGATGTAAGCGACGTCTTCGGCGAGCCACTTGCGATAGGGCGTCGGCAAGGTCTGGGCATCGGCTTGCCGCGGGGTCTCGGCGGCGACCGCCATCGCCATCCGCACGGGCGCCGGCAGATGCGCATGACGCGCCTTCGGCAGCCTGGCCGGCAGCGCCGTCAATGCCGCCGCGAAGAGCACCAGCAGGACGGCCGCCGATGCGGCCGGCGCCACCGATGCCTGCCCACCGCGCGATTCCATGGTCAACCGGCGGATCCGCTTCATGAGATTCCCTCCGTTCGCCGCCAGCGCGGCCTGCGGCACCAGCGCGCGCCGTTCTTCGAGCGCCGCCAGCGTGGCGGCATATGCGCGCGCATCGCCCATCAACTCCACCACGCGGTCGTCACAGCAGTTTTCCCGCTCGGCACGCACCACTCGCGATACCCACCACACCGCCGGATGGTAAAACAGCAGGCCCTCCACCAGCGATTGCAGCAGATTCACCACGTAATCCCGCCGCGCCACGTGCGCCAGCTCATGCAGCAGGATGCACTCCACCTGCGCGACCGATAACCCGGTCAGGCAGCCCAGCGGCAGCAGGATCGCCGGCCGAAGATAGCCGATCAGCACGGGCGTATCGGTCAAACAGGATTCCAGCAGCGCTACCGGGCGCGAGAGGCGCAGACGCTCGGCCAGCCGGTCGAGCCGCGCCTGCCATTCGGCCGATGCCGCGCACACTCCGCGATGGCGTAAGCGGCGCACGGCGGCCCATCCGGCCAATCCGCGCGCATAGAAGAATGCCACGCCCAGCAGCCACACCGGCACCAGCCACGCTAGCCGATCGAAAATGAGCGCCCAGGAAAATCGCGACGCCGGAAGGGCAATCGGGCCATCCGACAGCGGGACCGCGGCCCAATGCAGTGGCGCGGCCGCCGTCACCGGACGCAGCATCCAGATTGCCAGCGTGCCCGCGAACGCCGCCGGCATCGCCGCCAGAACGATGCACGCCGCCGCGTAGCGCTGCCGCGCCGGCTCGGCGCGAAGCACGCGCAGCGTCGCCGCCAGCACCACTCCCAGCACCGCGCCTTCCCACAGGAAATGCACCAGCGTCCAGCCGAGCGCCCGCGCGAGCGGCGTTTGGATCCACGCTGCCAGTTGGCTCATGACTTCCCCTCTTCGTACTCTTCCAGGAATTTGCGCAGCTCGGCGAGCTCCGCAGGCGAAGCACGATGCGCCGAAAGCGCGCCCAGCATGAGGCTTGCCGCCGATCCGCCGAAGGCGCGCTGCAAAAGGTCGCCGGCCAGTTGCTGCTGCGTCCATTCGCGCGGCCGCGCGGCGGAATAGATGTGCGCGCGCTGCTTTTCGTCGCGTTTCACCAGGCCTTTTTCGGCCATGATCTGGAGCGTCTTCAGTACCGTGGTGTATTGCGTGGGTTTGCGGCGCGCGATGGTTTCGTGCACGTCGCGCACGGTGCTCGGGCCGAGGCTCCAGAGAACCGTGAGGATTTCCAGTTCGGCGTCGGTGGGACGGGGCGGTTCGTTGGCTTTCGACATCTACGAAAACAATACTACGATGGTCTTCGTTGGTCAAGCCCCTTTTTTCGGATGGGTGCGCAGCGAATCCCAATTTCGGACATGGCAATCTCAAATCTGGCCATTTGCACGACAGCCGCCCTCGCTACGTCAGTCACATGAGACGGCATCCCGCGTGCCACACCGACAACGACATGCTCCACGATCTCCGCTACGCAATCCGCTCGCTCGCCAAAACCCCCGGGTTCTCACTGATCGTGATTCTCGCCCTGGCCTTAGGCATCGGCGCCAATACCGCGATTTTCACCGCCGCCAACGACTTCCTTCTTCGCCCGTTGCCCTTCGCCGATTCGGCGCGGCTGGTAGCGCTCACCGAAACCGGCAAAGTGGAGGCACTATCGGGGTGGACCTCCCCGCGCGACTATCTCGATTGGAAGGAGCAGAACCACGTCTTCGAGGACGTCGCCGCCTACGACACCTTGGGGGCGAATCTCACCGGCGGCGCGGAGCCGGAACGCGTGCCCGGAATGAAGGTGACCGCCAACTTCTTCCCGGTCCTCGGCGTGAATCCATTGCTCGGACGCAGTTTCCTCCCGGCTGAAGACGCTCCTCACGGAAACCCGGTGGTGGTGCTGAGCTACTCGCTGTGGCAGCGCCGATTCGGCGCCCGCCGCGATATCCTGGGCCAGCGCATCAGGGTGGAAGGGAAGCCGTTCACCATCATCGGCATCATGCCTGCGGGCTTTTGGTTCTCCAATGCCCACGAGGATTTCTTCACTCCGCTCGGTCTCGATCCGGCCGACACCTATCGCGGAGGACACTATCTCAAGGTGATCGCTCGCCTCAAGAAGGAAGTGTCCCGCGAGCAGGCGCACTCCGAAATGAGCGCGATCATCGCGGCCATTTTGCGCAGCGATCCCGAAAATGCCGGCCAGGGCATCCTGATCGAACGTCTGCGCAACCGCATGACCCGCGAGGTAAAGCCGGCGCTGGTGGCTCTGCTCGCCGCAGTCGGGCTGGTGCTGCTGATCGCCTGCGCCAACGTGGCCAACATGCTGCTGGCGCGCGCTTCCGCGCGGGAGAAGGAGATCGCCGTACGCCGCGCGGTGGGCGCTTCCACCGCCCGCCTGGTTCGGCAGATGTTGACCGAAAGCGTCCTGCTCGCCCTCGCCGGGGCGGGTTTGGGCATACTGTTTGCGTTGTGGGGCGTCGACGTTCTCTATGGCTGGATTCCCGCGAACCTGCAACCCTTCCGGCCCGCCGGCGTGGACTGGACGGTGTTGGGATACACGGGCGCTCTGGCGTTACTCACGGGCTTGCTGTTCGGGTTGGCGCCGGCCTGGATCGGGACCAGTCCCGATTTGGTTCGGTCTTTGAAGGCGGGCGCTGCCACGCAGGCAGGCGCAAGCCATCCGAATCTTCGCGGATTGCTGGTGATTTCGGAAGTCGCGCTTTCGGTTGTGCTCCTGGCTGGCGCCGGTGTCCTGATCAAGAGCTTTGTCCGGCTCTCAGCCGTCGACCCCGGTTTCCGTCCGGAAGGCGTGCTGACCGTCAGAGTTCAGGGCCAGCGCGATCCCCGGCGCTTTTACACTCAGGTGCTGGACCGCGCGGCCAATCTCCCCGGTGTGGTCGCCGCCGGGATCGCCAGCAACCTGCCGCTGACCGGCAAGGATTGGGGCCAGAACCTCACCGTGGAAGACCGGCCGTTCCGCGGCGACCAGGACTACGTCTGGGCATGCCACCGCAAGGTGAGCCTGGACTATTTCCGCACCATCGGCATGCGCCTGCTCAAGGGCCGCTCTTACACTGCCGCCGACACGCGGGATCGCCCGGCCGTCGCGGTCGTCAACGAGGCGTTCGCGAAGAAGGCGTGGCCGAACGAGGACCCTGTCGGCAAGCGATTCCGCATCGGAGACTACCCGAAGTACGCAGGCGATCCCATTGCCGTGATCGGTGTGGTGGCGGACGCCAAGTACATCGGCCTGGACGAGGCGGCCTTTCCGGAAATGTACTTCTCCACGGATCAGGAAGGCACCACGAACGGCATGACCTTTGTGGTCCGGACCTCACGGGATCCTCATACGCTGATCGGTGCGATGCGCGGCATCATCCGCGCCGCCGATCCCAATCAGCCGATCGGCAAGGTGAGCGAGTTGAAGGACGTAGTGGCCGAATCGGCCGCGCCGCAACATCTCACGGTGTTGCTTGGCGGCATTTTCGGTTTGCTGGCTTTGGTGCTGGCGGGCACCGGACTATACGGGGTCATCTCGTACTCCGTGGCGCAGCGTACGCACGAGCTGGGCGTGCGGGTGGCGCTCGGCGCCTCCCAGGCGCGCGTGGTCCAACTGATTCTGGTCGAGTGCGTGAAATTGACAGCCGCCGGTCTCGGGTTGGGCCTCGCCGCGGCGCTCGGCGCCGGACGGCTGCTGAGCGGTCTGCTATTCAAGGTCAGCCCACATGATCCGCTGATCCTGGCTGGCGTTTCCGTGACGTTTGCCGCTATCGCGCTGGCCGCGGGTTACGGACCGGCGCGGCGCGCCGCCAGGACGGATCCGATGGCTTCACTGCGCTGTCAGTAGTGCGAGCTAATTGAGATCGTGCTTTTTCAAAGTCGGGCGGTCGTCGGACGACTGCGCGTCCGGATCGTCCACCTTGCCGTCGCCCGGGCGCTTGCGCAATACCGGGTGGTTGGCATCCTTGGCTTTTCGCCCCGCGTCCCGCACGATCAGCCGCTCGCGCACTTCGGTGTATTCCGAAGTGGTCACTACGTACTCCGCCCGCGCCGGCAGAATTCTCTGGATCTCCTGCTCGGCCTTGTTGATGCGGTCGGAATCCATGGGGTGCGTCGCCAGCACGCGGGCTACCGCGCCCGGCTGGGTCTTCTGCAACGCATCGAGCTTTTCGAGAATGCTGACTGCGCCCGTGGGATCGTACCCCGCGGCGTACATGTACTGCACGCCCAGGTAGTCGGCCTCGGATTCGTCATGGCGGCTGAAGCTCAGAAACGTCATCGGGATCGCGACATTGGCGGCCTGCCGGGCGGCCCATCCGCCCAACGGCCCGAGCAGAATGCTCGGAACAATGCCTGCGGCCTTCGCCAACTGCTGCTCCGATGCCCGGCAAGTCATGTGCCGCGCCGCCACGTGGGCGATCTCGTGCGCCAGCGCGCCGGCGAATTCGTCCTCTTCACTCGCCAGCTTGATCAGGCCGGTATACACGAACACGTACCCGCCCGGCAGCGCGAAGGCGTTCAGCTCGTCGCCATCGATCACCCGAAAAGTGAACGGCACCTTGGCGTCCGAGTTCCGCACCAGATTCTGCCCCACGCGATTCACGTACTCCGAAAGAATCGGGTCGTCATCGATCTTCGATTCGCGCGCGACTTCGTCGGCCAGTTGCTTGCCCCACGCCATTTCCTTGTCGATGGAGTAGAAATTGAGGCACTTGCCCACGTCACGATCGCCAATCTTGGCGGTATCGTCCTTTTTGCTTTTCTGATCGGAGGCATGCGCCCCGGCGGCCAAGGCGATCGAGAGAATGGCGCTGAATAGCAGTCTCATGAGTGGCTCCGCGAGCCTTATTCTCGTATTGTAAAGGGAATGAACCCCTCCACAAACGTAAAGTTTTCGTCAGAAATAGCCCTTTGGGATCAATATGCCCACCAATTCCCCGTTCGCGACCGCCTGATCTACCTGAATCACGCGGCCGTCGCGCCGCTCTGCAAACCTGCCGCGGACGCCATGAAGCACCTGGCCGACGACTGCATGAACTTCGGCAGCCGGCACTATGACCAGTGGCTGGATGCCTACGAAGGGGTCCGCCTCGCCGCCGCCCGCCTGATCCATGCCGACCGGTCCGAGATCGCGCTGGTGAAAAACACCTCCGAAGGTATCGCCACCATCGCCATGGGGCTCGATTGGAAACCGGGCGATCGCATTGTGGCATTTCATGAGGAATTTCCAGCTAATTACTACCCCTGGAAGCGGTTGGAAGCGCGCGGAATTACCGTCACCTGGCTCTCCGTGGAAGATTCGCTGGAGAAAATCGCCGTTGCCGCGCGAGGGGCAAAACTGCTGGCGATCAGTTTCGTGCAGTTTCTCTCCGGATATCGCGCTCCAATTCAAGCGATAGGTGAGATTTGTGATGCTAATCATTGCATTTTCCTGGTAGATGCAATTCAGGGATTAGGCGCGTTTCCCATCGACGTCCGATCCTGCCATATCGACGCCCTTGCGGCCGACGGACACAAGTGGCTCCTGGGCACGGAAGGATGCGGCATCCTCTACATAAATCATGCACTTCAGGACCGCGTCGAACCCGTGGAATTCGGCTGGACCAACGTCGCCGGATACAACGATTACGCCTCGCGCGACATGGCGCTCCGCCAGGATGCGGGGAGGTTTGAGTGCGGCACGCTAAATACTATAGGATGCTTTGGATTAAGGGCATCAATTGAATTTTTACTGGAGGTCGGCCTCGGAAAAATCGCCCCGGTTGTCCAAAATTTGGGCGACCGGATTGCGGCCGGTGTGCTGGAAAAAGGATATCAACTGCTCGGCTCGCGTACCCCCGAAACCGGCGCTGGAATTGTGAGTTTTCGCAAACCCGGAATAGAAGCCGGCGCAATTGTGCGGAAACTCGCCGCCGCGGGTATTGCCGCCGCGCCGCGGGCCGGGTGGGTCCGAACTTCGCCCCATTTCTACATTTCGCCCGCGGACATCGACCAAATGCTCGCGGAACTGCCGTGATCGCTGGCAGGTTGCGGAAAAAGGCAAATAAGCAGATGAACGCCGATAAGTTATTTGTTTTCAATCGGCGTTTTATCAGCGTTCATTGGCGGCTGGTCATTTTCAGTGCTCTTCCGCAACTTGCTAGAAGACATTCCCCATCTTGGGGTGCAACTGCACGCCTTCCCCGGTACCGAGCCCTAAATAGATCCGCGCCACTTCGCGGTCTCCGATGCGGGCGTACAATCCGACGCCCCAATCGTGGTGCAAATGGGCGAAATCGAGATCGGAAGTGGAGAGCCCCACCTTGCCCACGTCATAGAAAGCCAGAAAACCGATCGGTCCCCAGACCGGACGCCGGTATTCCAACTGGCTGAGCATCAGGTCGGGACCGCGAAAGCGGTAATCGGCATACCCGCGCAAGGTATCCTCGTTCTGGAAATTGGCGCCTCCGAGCGTGTCTTGAAAATAGAACGGCACCTGGCTGCCCGCTCCGGTATAGGAAAGCGCGGCCGACGCCAGCACATAGAGATCGCCGAAGGTGCAGGTCCTGCCGCTGCGTTCGCTCCAGCAGAAGAACTCGCGGACATGGCGCGGCATCGACACCGGATCACGCACCCCGGCGCCCTTTTCCGTGGCATAGATGCGCCGCCGCTTTTCGGGAGTATGCAGGTGGTAGACGAACTGGCCGTTCACGTTCAGGCGGCGGAATGAATACCGCGCCGAATCGTCGACGGAGTGGTAGAACTGGTATCCCGCGCCGAGAACGAAATAGGTCGAGCGCTGCGGCGGAAATTGAATCTGGATGTTCGGACCGGCGCTCACAAAATCGCTGTAGGTGGTGAGGCCTGGGGCAGTCGCCTCGTCGAAAGCGCTGCGCACTTCGGGAATCGCCGTATTGGTTGACAATCCCACCCGCGGCTGCAGAAAATCCGATCGGAACCCGACCGACGCCCAGGTATAAAGCGGTTCATTCACTATTACTCCGAAGTCATTGAACCGCAAACTATAACCAGAACGAGCCGAACGCGCCGTTTCATTGCCGACGCCATAAAAATCCTGCTCCACGGCATCCATCCGCGATGCCGTGAGGGTGAGCGATGCCTTTGCGTCCACGATGCGTGAATCCGGCGGACGCCACCTTCCGGGGCTCCCATAACGCGCCGTTCCGTGCGTGATATCGGTCAGCCCGAGGGTGGGAAGCGCGAAGGTGAGATTGCCGTCGAGAAGGAACGAGCCGTCGGTGCTGCGGACCGCGGAGCCGGTGGCCAGAATCTCGGTCCGGCCCAGCCGCTGCACTTCCGATAGTCCCAGACCGTAGGCGAAGATTCCGGCGCCGGGCACGATCGAGCCAAAAGTCAAATGCGCCGGCTCGGTAGAAAAGACCTCTTGGATGCACTCGGCCAGCCAATAGTCGGCGTGCTTGACCAGATCGCGCTCGAAGCACGCGCGCCGCAAATCCGTGATGCCGTCGGCGCACAGCGGAACGGCGGCGGCGAGAATGAGTGGCAATACTCGTCTCACCGGACACCTCTCACGCCCGCGTAGACACTCTCCAGATACCGCTGCACATCCTGATCGCTCGCCAGGTTGTCGGGGTCGAGCGAGCTTTTCTGCCCCGGGGGTAGCGTGGAGTTTACGTGTTTGGCAAAATCGCGCCACTTCATTTGCAGCGCATTGGGCGGCCGCTTGCGGACATCGGGGTGGTGATCGATCCGGAAATCGATGGGCACATGATCGGTGCGAGGATTGCCGGCGGGGCGCGTCAGGGCGCCTTCGAAGGTGTTGGCGATCTGCGCGCGCGCTCCCAGCGCGGGGTCCTGGCACTTGCCGGTCAGCAGCATCCGCGCGGTGGCGATGACCGAAGTGTGGTCGTAAACATGGTGGAGGACGGTGCCGGGGTCGGTGTACGCGGAGACGATGACAGCAGGGACACGCGGTCCCAGCAGGTCAAATCCGAATGTCGGAAAAGCCGGATCGCGCCGTGCGTCGGGCGCCACAGTTTTGCCGGGGGGCACGTGGTCGAAGAGGCCGCCGTGCTCGTCGTAAATCACCACCAGCATGGTTTTGTTCCAGACTTTGCGATTGCTGCGTATCGCCTGGTAGACGCTGAACAGCAATTCCTCGCCGCTGCGCACGTCGCTATCCGGGTGCTGATCGTTCTCCGGGCGGAAAACGCCGTTGGTGAATCCCGAGCCGTAGCGCGGCTCGAGGAAGCTGTACGCCGGCAGGTTGTCTTCGGCGCAATCCTGGTAAAACTCGTCGAGCGTTCCGAAGAACCGGTCCTGATAACGGATGAGATCCTTGAACGTCGCCGCCGCCGTCCATCCGTCGGCATAAATCACGGAAGAGACGTTGTCGCCGTCGAGGATTTCGTAGATCGTGGGCGAGACGTCGAACTCGAAAACCGAGAGGTCCAATCGCCCTTTGGAGGTCCCGGCGTGCACGAACATGCGGTTCGGCAGCGTTTCCGCCGGAATCGAGCAGAACCAGCGATCGCAGACCGCGTAGTTCTTCGCCAGCGTCGCGAGCACCGGCACGCGGCTCGGATGGTACCCGCGCATGATCTTGCGCGAATGATCTTCGGGCGACGTATCGATGAACAGGCGGATATTTTCGGGCAGCTTGCACACCGACAGGTACGACGGAACGAAGCCCTGCATATTGGGTCCCTTGTCCACCGGCGCGCCATTGAAAAGCTGCACCTGGACATCCGCGAAATCGTGCGCCGGGTCGGGATAAAAGTCGCCCGCGTACTCCGCCTCCGCGCTGGGCAATACCGGCTGGTGGTTGGAATCGAGGTTCGGCGGGAGCTGCGAAAGGTCCGCCGGTAGGCCCTCGACTTTCGGGTCGCCGCGATAGGCGAACCCCAGCATGTGGTCGAACGAGCGGTTCTCCAGCATCAGCACGACCATGTGTTTGATCCGCGGGTCAATGGCGCAAGTGGGCATAGGCGTACCCCAACGGTGATTTCGGCCATTATACCTTGGGCGGCGAATTGAATATAATCTTTGGCGCTTGCAAAAAAGCACCGCTCCCTCGGAAGCTGTGAAGAATTGATGAGCCACGACCGCGAGGGAGTGGTGCTTTTTATCGAGCCGACACCAAAAATCACCGCTCCCTCGCGGTCGCGGCTCAGTAGAATAAGACGCGCGCAAGCCAGCGGTTTGCCGCTGATTTTGACGGAGATAATAGAGAAGAAATAAATGCGCACCAGATTGCTTCCGATCCCGGGTCCGTGGCGTGGGCATCTGTCGATCGTTCCCCGTCCCCGAGGCGGTGACTGGCTTCCGGACGAAGCGGAAGCGTGGCGGCAGATTGGAATCGATACCGTGGTTTCCCCTTCTCCAACCCGAGGAGGCCACGCAGTTCGATCTGCTCGATGAGCCCGGGGCGTCGGACTCCGATATGGCCGGCGCGCTCGGCCAGGAAAAACATTGCAGTGCATTGCCGGCAGAGTATCGGCCGCACGGGCATGATCGCCGCGGGAGTTCTGGTCGCCACGGGCGTCAGCCCTGATGAAGCCCTCGAAATAGTCACTTCGGCGCGCGGGCTGACCGTTCCGGAGACGGCCCAACAGCGGGAGTGGATTCGCAGCCTGCCGGCTGGCCTGTCGGTCGCTTCCAGTCGCTAGAACCGCCCTCATCCCGGCACGGCTTTTCGCGGGAACGTTATATTATAGGGAATGTCCCCAGGCCGGGTGGTCGTTGTCTTGTCCCTTTGCTGGATCTGCTCGAGTCCAGCGCGGGCGCAACACTACGCCGAGCTCGTGGGGCAGGTTCTCGACCCCTCCCAGGCGGGAATCGCCGGCGCCGTAGTCACCGTCGTCGATGAGGACACCGGATTCCGCCGCCAGGTGCTCACCGAAACCAGCGGCGCCTACACGGTCGGAACGCTCGCGCCGGGTAGCTACAAAGTCAGCGTTCGCAAGGAAGGATTCGGAACCGTGGTACAGTTCGGCGTGAGGCTCGCCGCCGAGGCGCCTACGCGGCTCGATTTCAAATTGGCGGTCAGCAGTTTCAGCGACAGCGTCACCGTCATCGGCACCGCACCCATGCTGGATCGCACGGACGCTTCCACCGGCGGACAGTTCGACTCCGACGAATTCTCCCACCTGCCGCTCAACGCACGCGGCCTGCTCACTCTCTTCGAGCTCATCCCCGGCACCAGCGTGGTGCCCGCCACGCGCGGCGACGCAGGCCAGTTCAGCACCAACGGCATGCGCGCCAATACCAATTACTTCACCGTGGACGGCGTGAGCGCCAATGTGGGCGTCAGCGCCGGCGGCCTGCCGGCGCAAACCACCGGCGGCGCGCTGCCCGTTCTGAGCGCGTTCGGCAGCCTGGACTCGCTCATTTCCACCGAAGATATGCAGGAATTTCGCCTGCAAAACTCCACCACCGTGGCCGAATTCGGACGCATGCCCGGAGCCAGCATCGCCCTCAGCAGCCGCGCCGGGTCGGAACAATTTCACGGCGCCACCCTCTTCCGCTGGCGCGATACTTTCCTCACCGCCAACGATTGGTTCGCCAATCGCGGCGGCGACGGCCGCGCGCCCCTCAACTATGAAGATGCCGCGCAATCTCTGGGCGGACCCATCAAACGGAACCGCACCTTTTTCTTTCTCTCGTTCGAGCACATCAACCTTAACGAGCCCTACGTCTGGGAGCAGGCGGTGCCGTCCGTCGAGGTGCGCGGCGTTCTGCTTACCACGGTGCAGCCGCTGGCGAATCTTTTTCCGGAGCCTAACGGCCCGGTCCTCGGCCAGAACGGGTATGCCGATTGGCTCGGACAGTTCAATCGTCCCGCCAGCTTGACCTCCGGGAGCGCCCGCATCGACCAGGCCATCACTCCACGCATCACCCTCTTCGGCCGTTTCGCCGATTCGCCTTCCGCCAACCAGTTCGGCACACCCGAGGTGAACCATCTGGATCTCGGCTCCGAGACCCTGACGCTGGGCGTCAATGCGCGCCCCACCGCGCATAGCGTGCTCGATTTTCGGGTGAACGAATCGCAATCCACCGCCCATTCGGTATGGACCGAAAGCACGCAATCCGATACCCCCGGCTGCACGCTCCAGCCGCTGGTCTCCGCCATCCTCAATAACAACGCTCTTTCCTGCAATTTCCTGCTGCGCTTCACCATCAATGGCGTCGGCCAGGTAGTCACCGGCAATGAAGGCGAGCGCCGCGAGCGGCAATTTCAGGCGATCCAGACCGCAGCCATCGAAAAGACGCACCACGCGCTCAAATTCGGCGTCGATTATCGCCGCATGCTCTCCATTCGGCGCGACGCCGCGGATTCCTACGGGATCACAGCCAACAGCATCCTCGATCTCAACAATCCCACCACCTGGTGGGTATCGAGCCTTGCGGCGGCGAACCAATCGCTGGCTGTCGAAGAGTTTTCCGCATGGGCGCAGGATACCTGGCGAGTCTCCAACCGGCTGACGCTCGCCGGAGGTTTGCGGTGGGAATTCAGTCCGCCGCCGCCGTTATCGACCGCCCAGGACTTTTTGAGCTATACCACCGGGGTTCTGAGCCCGCAACCGCAGGAGTCGCTATGGCCGCGCACTTACGAAGATTTTGCGCCGCGCCTTGGCCTGGCGTACCGGCTCGACAAGAGCGCCAGGACGGTCGTCCGCGCGGGCGCGGGCTTGTACTACGACTCCAGCGTGAGCATCGCGACTTCGGCCATCAACGCCGGTCCGCTGAATGGCGCAACGCTCTCCAACAGCGGCACCCTAGCGTATAAAGGAAACATCGCCTATGGATTCGCGCCTAACCTCCAGTTGCCGCAGGTCATTCAATGGAACGTCTCGCTCGAACACGGCTTCGGCGCGCACGACGTGGCGTCGCTGGGCTATGTCGGATCCACCGCCAATCATCTGCTCCGCACGCAAATGAGCGACACGGCCAACATCAACAAGTACGCCGTGGTCACCACCAATCTCGGAGGGTCCGACTACGATGCCTTCCAGTTCCAGTATCGACGCAATGTCGCGCAGGGTTTGGATGCCACAGCTTCCTATGTATGGTCGCACTCGCTCGACAACGATTCGAGCGATGCGTTCCTGCTGTGGTCGGGCGAGCGCGCTTCGCCTGCCGGCGACCATGCCTCTTCCGATTTCGACGTCCGGCACGCGTTTACTTCGGCCCTGACCTACGCCTTCCCGGCGCGCGCCGCGCACGGTTTCACCAATCATCTGCTGAGCGGCTGGGAAGTCGATACCATCCTGCACGCGCGCACTGGCTTTCCGATCACGATTCTGGATTCCGAGGACAGCGTCGGCCTGAGCCTGACGAACTCATTCCGGCCGGACTGGGTGTACGGACAGCCACTGTGGATCGCGAACCCGCAGGCGCCGGGCGGCAGGACGCTCAATCCGCAGGCTTTCGCCGCGGTCACCGCACCGCCGGGCGAACCCGGACTGCAAGGCACGCTGGGCCGGAACGTCCCTGCCGGATTCGGCATGTGGCAACTGGATCTAGCGCTGAAGCGCGAATTTCGCCTCAAGGAGCGATTGGGGATCGAGTTGCGGCTGGATGGGTTCAACGCGTTCAACCATCCGGACTTTGGCGACCCCGTAAAGTTCCTCGATAGCCCCCTGTTCGGACTTTCCACATCGCTGTTGGATACCGAGCTCGGAACCGGCAGTCCGGGAAGCGGTCTGGCTCCCGCGTTACAGACCGGCGGTCCGAGACAAGTGCAGGCAGCTATCCGCTTTCATTTCTAATCAAAAGGCGCGGGGAACCTTTTTTCGAAATGTTGACTTTCTTGCCGATAAGTAGAGTGTGCGCCTCCCAGTCGGAGCAATCTGCCTTACCGGTGTTGCCGCGTTATTCGGCACTTTCTGCGCATGTTCCCACGCTCCGGCCAACCGCAACGGGAAAGTCTCGGTAGCCGACCTGCGCTCCGGGTCGTTGCCCGTTGCGGAAAGCGTATGTGTTGACGGCGTATCGACTTACACCGACATCTTTACGGGGGTCCTGGTGCTGCAGGACGAGACGGGGGGGATTCGGTTCGGAAACCTGCGTTTGCAGGGAGACCTGCCAAACCAAAAGGTTGAGGTGTGCGGTGAGACGCGAGTGGGAGCCGGCGGAATGACCTTGGCCAATCCGCAGGTGAGAATCCTGGGAACCGGGAAGCTGCCGGAACCGCCTTTGGTAACGGTGGCCGCCTGGTCGCATCACGCGGTGGACTGGCAGTGGGTGGAAGTTCGTGGTTTGGCCTACGCGGAGACAGTCGACCACCTCTCGAATGTAAGCCTGCACATGGTTTCCGAGGGGCGCCGGATCCGCGTCTACATCATGGGTGTCGCCGACCCGCCAATCTTCGCATCACTCATGGGATCGCGCGTTCGGGTGCGTGGGGTAGCTACCCGTCCGCAGGATGGGGACAAGCGCGCCGACCTGGTTCTGGCCTGTCCCAGTCGAAGATTGCTTACGGCGGAGACCACCCCGGCTTCCATTCCTCAACTCATCACCGTGGACAAGGCGGTCAGCCTGGCTGTTCCGGTCCCCGACCAACGGGTACACTTGCACGGATCCATCACCGCCGAGGGCGCCGGGCAAACGCTGTGGTTTCACGATGCCACCGGCCGCATGCCGCTGAAACTGACTCCTGTGCAGCTCGCCGAGGCCGAGAATGCCGACATCACCGGTTTTCCGGTGCGGGACGGCGCCAATGTGACACTGGAAGGTCCGATTGTGATCCGCGCGCAAGCGCCCATGAAGCGCGATCTGATTACGACCGTGCGCGAGGTTCACGCGCTTTCCCCCACCGAGGCCGCATTACGAATTCCGGTGTCCCTGCGAGCCGTCGCCACGGTTGTCGATCCGGTCCAGGGGCATCTGTTTCTGCAAGATCGTACGGGGGGGCTTTATGCCAATATGCGCTGGGGGGAACCGCAAACCATCCCTACGATTCAGTCAGGCGATCTGGTGGAGGTGACGGGCGTGACCGGCCCCGGAGATTATGCGGCTGTGATCCGCCGCGTGCACACGCGCCGGATCGGCGTGGGACAATTGCCAAAAGCCGATCCGCCCGATATCGATCGCCTCTTCACCGGCTCTGAGGACAGCAACTGGGTGCGGGCGGAGGGTACCGTCACATCGGTTACACCCGGGGTGGGTAGGGTGAGTCTTGGTCTCGTGCGGGGCGCGCGCTCGTTTCTCGCGGAAGTGCTGGATACCGGAGACCGGCAGGACTTGCTGGGGGCGCGCGTGGAGGTTGCCGGGGCTTGCGCCAGCAGGCTCAATGAGCGTCACCAGTTGGTAGGGATCCGGATATACGTTCCCTCCTGGAAGACGGTAACGGTTCTGGACAAAACCGATCCCGCTCTCGCCAGCGTTCCCGGGCCGATTGCCAGGGTCATGCGGTATTCGAGCGAGGCCGCGCAGCGCCGCCGGGTGCACGGAGTGGTCACCCTGGTGGAAAGCGGCGCCGCCATCTTCCTGCAGGATTCCACCGCGGGAATCAAAGCCCTGTCCGATACGCCGGTGCACGTCAGACCTGGCGACGTGGTGGACGTCATCGGGTTCCCGCAGGTCGGACCATTTTCCCCGATTTTGCAGCATTCCGAAATCCGCAAGATCGGCGGCGGCGCGAACGTCGATCCAAAGGATGCATCCGCCGACGAAGCGCTCAGCGGCGTCTACGATTCCGAATTGATTCGTGTGGAGGGCACCGTAGTAAATCACATGGCGACCTTCGCGGACCAGGTTCTGATGGTGCAGTCCGGTGATGTCCTTTTCGATGCCCATTTGGCCTACCAACGGAAAGAGGTGCCGTGGCCCGCGGCCGGCGCTTTGGTTCGTCTCACGGGACTGTGCTCGCTACACGTGCAGGAACAGCAAACCCTGCTGGTTCCGACCGATTTCAATCTGTACCTCCGCACACCCGCGGACCTGGCGATCGTCCGGCCCGCACCCTGGTGGAGCGCGAGACGCATTCTGGAGTTGTCAGCTGTGATGGCCGCCCTGGTGGTCTTCTCCGGGGTTTGGATCGTCCTGCTGCGCAAACGCGTCGAGCGGCAGACGGGAATCATCCAGGAGAAACTGGCCGAGGAGGAACGCTTGCGCGAGGCGGCCGAAGCGGCCAGCCGCTCCAAGAGCGAGTTCGTGGCCAACATGAGCCATGAAATCCGCACGCCCATGAACGGCGTGGTCGGCATGACCGGCCTGCTGCTGGATACCGAGCTCACACTCGAACAGAGGGATTGGGCCGAAACCGCGCGCCGTTCGGCCGATGCCCTGCTGACCGTCATCAACGACATTCTCGATTTCTCCAAAATTGAAGCCGGCAAAATGACCATCGAGCACCTCGGGTTCGACCTGCGGAGCGTGATGGAAGACGTGAACGAGATGCTGGCTCCCCGCGCCGAGGAGAAGAGCATCGATTTGGTGCTGGAATATGCCAGCTCGGCGCCGCGTTATCTGGTCGGGGATGCGGGGCGCATCCGGCAGGTTGTCACGAACCTCGTGGGGAACGCGGTAAAGTTCACCCCCAGCGGCCAGGTGCTGGCATCGGTACATTGCGAGAACCAGGATTCCGAGAATGTCACCATGCGCGTATCCGTCGAGGACAACGGTCCGGGCATCCCGGAAGACAAATTGGGGGTGTTGTTCCAGAAGTTCAGCCAGGCCGATGGGTCTGCCACCCGGGAATATGGCGGGACCGGCCTGGGCCTCGCGATTTCGAAATTAATGGTGGAACTCATGGGCGGCACAATCGGCGTGGAAAGCCGCCCGGGAAGCGGCTCCACGTTCTGGTTCACGCTGCCGTTGCGAACGGATCCGCACCCCCGCGAGAAGTTCGCGCCGGTTACCGAGTTGCGGGATCTGCGTGTGCTGATTGTGGACCACAACCAAGCCAGCCGCCGCATGCTCCACGAACAGATCACGAGCTGGGGAATGCGCAACGGCAGTTTCGATTCGGGCGAGGAAGTGCTACCCATCATGCGCGAGGCGGCGGAACGCGGCGACCCCTATCACTTCATCCTACTGGACAGCCAACTGCCGCGGACCAATGCGGAAGCGCTCGCCCAAGCCATCAAGCAAGACGCGGCCGGCCGCGATTCGGTGGTGATTCTCATCACGTCGATCGGACGCTGGAGCGCCATGAAGCGCCTGGAAGGCGGCAGCATCGACGGCTGCCTCACCAAGCCTGTGCGGCAGTCTCAACTCATGAATGCCATGGCCACGGCATGGGCATGCAAATTAGGCCAACCGCGAGTCACTCCCCGAACGTCGTCGAGGCACGCGGCCGCGGCGGGGAAATTTGCGGACCGGCCGATCCGCGTGCTGGTGGTGGAAGACAACATCGTCAACCAAAAGGTTGCGGGTCTGATGCTGAATCAGTTCGGTCTGCGCCCGGACTTCGCGGCCGACGGCCGGGAAGCCCTCCAGATGTGGTCGATGGCGCCCTACGATGTGGTTTTCATGGATTGTCAGATGCCGCGCATGGACGGCTTCGAGGCCACGCGCGCCATCCGGGCGCGGGAAACATCGGCGCAGCACACGGTGATCATCGCCATGACCGCCGAGGCGATGGCCGGCGCCCGGGAAGAATGCCTCACCGCCGGAATGGACGATTACATCGCCAAGCCGGTGACCGGCGGCGAACTGCTGCGAATTCTGGACAAGTGGATACCGGGGCAGAAAGAAGCCGCGCGCCTCACTCCGCCATCGCCTACAATGTCGTGCCCCTCTTAATCACCCGGTCCACCAGATTCGTACCCAACTGATACCCCAGATCGCGATAGTCGCCGGTGTTCAGAATCAGCACGTCGGCCAATTTGCCGATCTCGAGGGAACCGATGCGCGCCGCGGCCTTCAGGGCGTGGGCGGCGTTGATGGTGCCGGCGGTAATCGCCTCCGCGGGCGTCATTGCCAATTGCAGGCAGGCCAGCGACACCGCGGTCTGCATATTGAGCGAGGGCGTGTGCCAGGGATTGAAATTCGTCCCTAGCGCGACCGCGACGCCGTTTTCAATCAGTAAGCGCGCGGGAGCATTGTGGCCGTGGCGGAACGACGCACAGGGGAGCAGGGTTACCACCGTGCCCGCGGCGCCGAGCGCGCGCGCCTGATCGAGCGTGGCGTATTCCAGGTGATCGATGCTGGCGGCGCCATATTCCACCGCGAGCGTCACGGCTCCGCCGCAGCTATGCTGGTCCGCGTGGATCTTCGAGGCAAGCCCGAGGCTGAGCGCCGCGTCCAGGTAGCGGACAATCAGCGCGCGCCGCGCCATATCCGTGTCCCATTCGAGGTCGGCAAAGCGAGCCAGGCGCCGCCGGAGGATGGTGAACAGAAAATCGGCGCACACCCGCTCGGCGTGTTCCGCGGTGCTGGCGCGAAACAGGTAGGTGGGCACGATATCGAGAGGTCCCTTGTTCAGCACGTTCAGCACGCGCAGCACCTTCATTTCGGCGCTGTCGTTGGGGCCGCAACCGGTCTTGGCTTCCAGCGTGGTGGTCCCGTGACGCGCCATGGTCCGGAGCCAGACTCGTCCACGCGCCGCCAGGCGTTGCGCCGTGACCGTGACCAGCGCCCGCGCCGCGCGGTCGACATCGATTGGCGCATCCGGATCGGCATCCCCGGTATGCGGCTGCGGAAACATCAAATGGGTGTGCGCGTCGACGAATCCCGGCATCACCACTTTGCCGGTGGCGTCGATGTCCGTGGCGGCGCGAGCCTTCGCCAGATTCTCCAGGCGCCGCGTGGGGCCGACCTCGTCGATGACCCCGTCTTTCAGCAGCAGCGCGCCGTCGGGAATGATGCCGAGATCTCTCGCGGCCGCGCCGCGGCGCGGACCGCCGGGCCCGCGCAGGGTGACCAGTTGCCGCGCCGAGCGGATGAGAATTGCGGGAGCGATGGTCTCACTGTACCATTGGGACTGTCATGCGGCCGCTGAAAACCCTGGAGCGGGTATTTTCCAAGAGCGGCATCGGCTCGCGCACCGACGCCCGCGGGTGGATCGCCGCCGGGCGCGTGCGCGTCAACGGAAAGATCGCGGCGAACCCCGATCAGTGGGTCGATCTTGCGAAAGACCGCATCACGCTCGATGGCAAACCGCTGCGCGCCGCCAAGCCCACTTACATCCTTTTATACAAGCCGAAAGGATATCTCACCACCTGGCGCGATCCCCAAGGCCGTCCGACGATTTACGATCTCACTGCGGACGCCGGAACGTGGCTCTCTCCGGTGGGACGCCTCGATCTCGACACCAGCGGCCTGCTGCTGCTCACCAACGACACGGCGTTCGCCGACCACGTCACCGATCCCGATCGCAAAGTTCCCAAGACTTACCAGGTGAAGGCCGCGACCCTGCTGAGCGACGAGCAGATAGAGAGACTGCGCCGGGGCGTGGAACTGAGCGACGGCCCGACACGCCCCGCGAGCGTCCAGCGCCTGCGCGATGGCCCGAAGCATACGCACCTCGAAATCGCCATCGCGGAAGGGCGCAATCGCCAGGTGCGGCGCATGTTGGAAGCCGTGGACAGCAAAGTGTCGAAGCTGGTGCGCACGGCCATCGGGCCCATCCGCATCGGCGATCTGCCGATCGGAAAATGGCGCCATCTCACGGATGAGGAAGTGCGTGCGTTGGGAGGCGAGGCGCGCCGCCCGCGCGGGCGTCACTCCGAATTGGAATACCAGCGTATGCCCACGAAAGGCGCGATGTAGTTCCCTTTTATGTAAAAGTCGGAGTTGGTGGAAGTCTTGAATCCCATGCCGCGCGCGCCCAGGCGGATTTCGAAATGGCCCAGCACACGGACGTTCACCGAAGCGTCGCCGTCCCAGATGTAGTAGCGGTGCGGAAGGCCGAATCCGCCGCCGTTGAATTCGACGCGTACGTGGCGGGAGGGGTAATAGGAGAGGCCCAATCCGAACTCCGGCGAGATGATCCGCTTGGTGCCCGTGCCCGAAAGATTGATCGGGTTGCCATCGGTGCCTATGATGAGGTTGCCGTTGGAATCGTAGTAATTCATGGGCGCATCGAAGACGGTGGCCACTTGGGTGACCTGGACCTGCCACAAAGTCTTCAGACGGATTTTGCGGCCGCCCACCGGATACGGCCAGGTGAGGTATTCGTAGGAAAGCTGGGCTCGCTCCACATGGTAATCGCTGGAAATGTATTCGCCTCCGCTGTAGGTCTGATTCCAGGCAGTCACTTCGATGGGACTGGTATAGTCGCCCACGGCGTTGAAATTGGTCAGCGTCAGCTTCAGTGTGTTGTGCAGGCCGACGGCCATGCCGGCTTCGAGATTCTCCGCGTATTTGGGTTTGCCTTGTAAGGTGATGAAGGTGCTGGTGTCGGCGCTGGTGCCGTTGGTGTTGTATTTCTTGCCGCCGTTCTGGTAAGGCTGCTCTTTAGGAAGCCAGCCTTCCAAATCGATCCAGAATCCGGTCTCGCCAGGTCGCCGCACGTCGGGAATTTTAGGAGGCGGTGGAGGCGGCTGCGCGATCAGGCTATGCGGCGTGGTGGGCTGCTCCTCGGCCGGGGGCGGGACGGGCGTTTGACCGGTTTGCGGCGTCTGTCCGGCGGGCGGCGTCTGCTGCGGAGTCGCGGGCGTCTGTTGGTCCGTATCGCTGCTGTCCGCCGGCGCCGCGGCCGGCTGGGTCTGATCGACAGACCGGGTGTCGGGCTTTTTCTCCTGTGCGCGCGCCGCCGGGTTGCCGGCGACTACCAGCAGGCAGGTACAGATAAAGCCAGTCAGAAGTTTCTTCACTTATGCCTCTTGGGTTCAATTTCCAGTGAACTGGTGAAAACAGACCACTCGTGCATCCGTCAGGCCAAAACACCGGTTGTTGTTTGCTTCCCTCCTATTGTGCCTCAATCGAGTGGGTTAGCGCACGTAGGAATGATCGCCCGGTTGTCGCCGCAGCGGCACAGGTGTGGCTGAGCCGCGACCGCGAGGAGTGGCGCCGTTCGATCAAAGAGACCATCCTGCCCGGAGTTCCAATGGCTTCTATCCGTGTCCATCCGCGTCCATCCGTGGCCCATTTCCAGGAGTCGCCAACATTACCGAACCCGAAGCGTATCGCGAATCCCGAAACGACAGGTTTTGGGCCACGGATGCACACGGATGGACACGGATAGAAGCCAGTTCCAGATGCACCAAAAGAACCGCTCCCTAGCTAAGCTAAGCTAGCGGTCGCGGCTCATTAACACAAAAAGCCGGGCGGCCCGAAGACCGCCCGGCGTTCTCTCCTTAACGGTGACCCTGGATCATCTCACGTAGACCGAGATGACCGCACTGACGCTCGATCCTCCCGGCCCGTAGGCGATGAGGGTGTAAGTTGCGTTGTCCATCGGGGTGACCGTGAAGCTGCCGTTGACCGGCAGGTTCGCCGGCGACGACGTCATATCGCCGCCGACCAACGCCACCGACGTGGCATTCTGAGTCGTCCACGACAGCACGACCGGGTTGCCTTGCGACGTCACAAATTCCGGACTGGCCGTGAACGACAGGATCATGGTGGAACCCACATTCACCGTCACGCTCGCCTGGATCTGGCCGGTGGCATTAGTGGCCGTCAGGACGTAGGTGGTGGTGGTTTGCGGGCTTACGGTCTGGCAGGCATTAGCTTGCAGGTTGCTGCCCACGCCGTTGCTGATGCTGATGCTGGTAGCCCCGTTCACCTGCCAGCAGAGTTGCGAGCTCTGGCCGGCGCTGATGGTCTGCGGGCTGGCGGTGAAGACCACGACTTGCGGTATGGACGCCGGCATCACCTGAATGGTGATCGACGCCGACACCGTGGCGCCGCTGGCCCCCGTCGCGGTCAGGACGTACTGCTGGGTGGTCTGGAGCACGCCGGTGGAGACGCTGCCGTTCACCGGCTCGGCGCCGAGACCGCTGATGGTCACCGACGTCGCGTTGACCGTGGACCAACTCAATGTGGACTGGCCGCCCGCGGTGATGGAGAGCGGGCTGCCGTTGAACATGATGATTTGCGGCAGAGGCACCGGAGCTGCCTGCACCGTAACCACGACAGTGGCGTTCACGGTTTGGTTGGCCGCGTTCGTCGCTGTCAGAGTATAGGTGGTGGTCGCGGAAGGCGTCACCTGCACCGACCCGGACGTGGCATTGACGTTGCCGATTCCCGGCGAGATGGACGCGGTGGAGGCGTTCACCAACACCCAGTTCAGAGTTGAAGTGCCGCCCGGCTGGATGGTCGACGGCGATGCCGTGAAGGTAGCGATGCTGGCCGGCGGCGTGGCCATGATCTTCACTTCTGTAGTGGCGCTCGCCGACAAGTTGTCGGTGTTCGTCACCGTCAACTTGAAGACGTAAGTCTGTCCCTGCAAGCCCGGGAACGACGCGATGGCGGCGTTGGCATTGCTAATGACCACAGTCGGACCGGACACCTGGGTCCACGCGTAGGTGAGCGTTTCACCCAGCGGATCGTACGACGCCGATCCGTTCAAGGTAATCTGGGCCGGCGGAACGTTGATCTGGTTCGGGCCGGCATTGGCAATAGGCGGGCTGGCGCCCACGCGGCGCTGGGTGATCTCGTACCGGACCTCGGGGACATCCATCGGCGCCGGACGCGTGTTCTTGCCGAAGTTCTTGGGGTCCAAAATGCCGCCGAACAGCAGGCCGAAGCGGATATCGGCAATGTTGGCGTGCTGCGCGACGTAGGTCTCGTTGTAGCCGAAATCCGCCGTGAAAGCCAGGTGCGGAATGATGGGCTGAACCAGCTTGATGTTGAATCCCGGCTTGTTGCCTTCGTAATGTGCGAAGATCGCGCCGGCATTGCCTTGGATGTAGGCATTACCCCACGCGCCCACCGTGGCGGAGAAACCGAACTGGTTGTCCACGCGCGCGACGGTTTGCTCATACGCGCCGGGGGCGAGAAGCACGCTGTTCAACACGCCGTAGGGCTTGAACGCTTCCGTGCCGTATACGCCGACTTTGCCGCCGTCGAACAGATAATCCAACAGGAAGGCAGCCTGTCCGACCACCGCGGCCTGCGAATATTGGAAGAAGTCGATGACTTTGAAGCTGCTGAACGCGCCCGCTTGAACGTGCCCGACGCGATCCACAAGTCCCAAATCAAACTGGCCTTCCTTGAAGCCGGGGAAGTAATTAAATTGGCCTTGCGCCTGTACCGCGTAGTTCTGGTCGACGCCAAAGGGCTGGAAGAACAAACCGTGCGCCGACGCCGTCAAGTGGCTATCGGTGGGCCGGCCGTTGCCGAACGCCGGTCCGATATTGATGCCCACATTGGCGATGGCGTTCATGCGTTTCTTCGCGGCCTCTTCCACCTTGTCGGCGATGGCTGGCTCTCCGGCGTTGATCATGGACTGCGCCTGGGGCTCGGTCACGGCCTTCGGCATCCCGTTGACCTGATCCTTCAGGGCATTCAACTGATTGCGGGTATCGGCCAGCTCGCTCTTCAGGCGGTCGTTATCGCCCTGCAGGGCTTTGATGGCGGCCAGAATATCGTCGAGCTTATCGAGGCGCTTGAGGATCTGGGCGCAGCAATCGGCCTGCTGCTTCGACAGATCCTGGATGGCTTTGAGCACGTCGGGCACAACGTCGGAGATGCCGCCGGCGCCGATGAGTTTGCCGTTGCCGTCTCTCAGCTCGAGTATCACGCGCCGATTCATGAAGCGCCCTTCTTTGGTTCCGTTGTCGACTTCCGGATCGCGCTTGCCGTTACCGGCGGTGGTAATCTGGCCCGCCTGCGCGCCGTACTTCACGAGGAATGCCTTCACCGATTCGGCGCGCGCCTGGGCCAACTTGTCGTTGTAGGCGGCCGATCCGACGATGTCGGTGTTCCCGGTGACCTTGAGCCGGTAATCCTGGTGCTGAGCCATGATGTCGGCAAGGCGGAGCAAACTTGGGTAGCCGTCCGATAGGATCGAAGAGTTGAACTCGAAATTGATCTCTTCCCACGACTCTTTCGTCTGTCCTCCGGGACTCAACCCCTGCGCAAACAGGCTGGAAGCCATCAAACCGAGTGCGCCTATCGCTGTCAATTTCATCGTCTTCTCCTGAATCTCCTGAACAATAACTGCGTCCGCATGGGCCAATGAAACAGCAACTTCGCGAGACCCGCCGCATTCGTTTGGCGCAACGAGCGGCGTCCCTTTTAGTTTTCGGGTGAAACCAGCGCCCGAAACTTACCTCTACAAATGTGAAGCCTCAAGACACCTAGGATATAGAATACACCGAAACTTCCGGATATCTGCAACAATTTGATGGGCTTAGTACCCGGCTAGCAGTGAAGCAAAGCACACATCCGGCAGCGAAAATGCGACAATAGTGCGGTGAAGCTGCCGGATGGGCAGTCGCCCCAGGACAATACCGGGGGAGGAAAGTCCGGTCTCCACAGGGCAACGTGCCGGCTAACGGCCGGGCGGGCCGCAAGGCCCGACGGAAAGTGCCACAGAAAATATACCGCCCGGCGCTTCGGCGCCGGGTAAGGGTGAAATGGTGCGGCAAGAGCGCACCGCGGCGGGAGTAATTCCGCTGGCAGGGAAAACCCCACGCGGAGCAAGACCAAATAGGGGAGGAGGGACGGCCCGTCCCGTTGAACTTCCGGGTAGGTCGCTAGAGCCGGTCAGTAATGGCCGGTCGAGAGGAATGACTGCTGCCCGCAGGGGTACAGAAACCGGCTTACAGTCCGGCAGTTTCACTGCATATATCGGGTAAGTACCCGTCAACGGAGGTGTCATGCGGTTTGTAATATGCCTGATACCGTTTTGTATCCTGGTGGCGCAGCCGGATGGCGCCCCGGACGCCAGAACGCTCCTCATGCGCTCCGGCGGTTCTGTACTTATGGCCGACACGGTACGTTTGGAGGGGACGGAGTCCAGCGAGCTCGTTCTGCCGGATACCCATTTCTCCACTACGGGCTCCTTCGTGATCGAGCGCGCCGGCCAGAAGACGCGATTGGAAGTCTCGGCATCCGGGAATAAGACAATGGCGATCTTCGACGGCGAGAACCTGTGGACGTATATTGTCAACACCCGGACCTACCAGAAGGTGAGCAAGGCGCCCGGTCCGGCAAGCGATCAATTCGGGCGTCTCAAGGTCTCGCGCGACCCTGCCCTGTTCCACGATGCCAAGGTCGAGCGCGAGGAGACTTTGCAGTTGGATAAGGTTCCAGTGGTCTGTTACGTGGTGCAGGCCGCATATGACTCGATGCCTGGCAATCTGCGAGCCCGGGACATTTCTCGCACCGTCTGGATCGCGAAAGACGACTATACCGTTTTGCGCGATACGTGGGACTTCTATTCGGTGGTCGGCACCGGCCTCGCGACCGCGAAAGCGCATATCTCCGACGAGTACACAGCGGTCAAGTGGGGAATGCCGATACCCGACGAACGGTTCGTCTTCACTCCGCCCCCCGGGAGTACGCAGGTGGTCCTGGCCCCCGGGTCTTCCGCGGCGGCCGTGCCCAGACTCTCTCCGGCCGAACTCGTGCATGAGGTGAAGCCGGAATATACGGGCGAAGGGCGTGCTGCCGGCTTACAAGGCACCGTCAGCCTGTATGTCGAATTCGACGGCGGCCACCCCCGTATAGTCCAGGTGATGCAGGGCTTGGGGCTCGGGCTGGATGAGAATGCCGTCGAAGCAGTGGAGAAGTGGGAGTATAGCCGCTCTCCCGGCAGCCAGGAGATCGACGTGCAATTCCGCCTCGATCCACCCGCGCCATGGAGTGTGGCGGGTGAGGCGTATACCGTACCTGTGGACACGACCAAGAAGCGCGTCGTCAAGCCCGTCCCCACCCGCTACATCCCTCCCGACGCCAGCGCCTGTGCCGCTACCGGAGATGTCGAATTGGGGTTGGTCATCGGCGCCGACGGCAATCCGCGCGAGATCGCCCGCACGCGGGGCGATACCGGCCCGCTCGCCGACGCCGCCGTGAAGGCAGTCGAAGGCTGGCACTTCCAGCCGGCGACCGTTGATGGCGAGCCGGCCGAAGCTCACGGTGAAGTGGAACTCGAATGCCGGCACGAAGGGATGTTGTTGGAGAACGAGAAAGGAAAGCTGCCGGTGTATCGAGTCGGTGGTGGGGTCAGCGCCCCGGTCCTCCTGTCCAAAGTCGAGCCCGAATATTCGGAGCAGGCGCGACAGGAAAAGTTGCAGGGCTCCGTGCAGTTGTATGTGCAGATCTCACCGACGGGAAACCCGACGGGGATACGCGTCGTCAAGTCTCTCGGTAGCGGGCTCGATCAGAAAGCCATGGAGGCAATCAAGCGCTGGCGATTCAAGCCCGGCATGAAAGACGGACAGCCGGTCGCCGTCGAAGCCACCATCGACGTCAACTTCAAGCTGCTATAAGCGCTGGATTCGCCGCCCGCATTGTGCCATCCTGAACGGTTCGTATGGATATCGTCACCGGCAATGTCGGATGGATTGAAGTGATCTGCGGCCCGATGTTTTCGGGCAAGAGCGAAGAGTTGATCCGGCGCCTCCGCAGGGCCATGATCGCGCGTAAGCGGGTGGAGGTTTTCAAACCCACGATCGACAACCGCTACTCCGACGACGAGATCGTCTCGCACGGCGATTTGCGCATGAAATCGCAGGTGGTCTCGAACGCCGAGGAAATCACCGCGCGCATCGACTGGCGATCGGAGGTAGTCGGGGTCGACGAGGCGAATTTCATGGGCCCCGGGCTGGTGGACGTCGCCCAACGGCTCGCCGACAGCGGCAAACAGGTGATCGTCGCCGGGCTCGACACCGACTACCTTGGCCGCCCCTTCGCACCCATCCCCGACCTGCTGGCGCATGCCGAATCCATCACCAAAACGCTGGCCATCTGCGTTCGGTGCGGCAATCCCGCCAAGCATACCCAGCGGCTACGCGGATCGGACGATCTCATCGTGGTCGGCGCCGATATTTATGAGGCGCGCTGCCGGCGCTGCTTCGAACCGGGCATTCCCAAACAGGTGGAGATGGATTTCGTCAAGGCGAAAGACCGCACCGCGTCGAGTTAGGCTAGGGTATTGCAGAGCCGCGACCGCGAGGGAGCGGTGCCTTTGTTTCTTTCTCTCGCCGGAACCCCACCGCTCCCTTGCGGTCGCGGCTCAGTAAAACGGAATACGCGGGCTCTGTAACTACTTACCCGGCTCTGTAACTACTTACTCGTAGCGGATGGCGTCGAGCGGATTGACGCCGGCAGCCCGCCGCGCGGGAATCCAGCACGCCAGGCCCGACACGGCGGCGAGCACCGAAGCAGAAATGGCGAAGGCCGCCGGATCGTGCGGGCTCACCTCGAACAGCAGGCTCGCGACATACGTCCCGATGCCCCAAGCGGCGATGGCGCCTGCCGCGAGTCCCGCAAACACCGGCGTCATGCCCTGGCGGAGCACTTGCCGGAGCACTCTTCCCTGCCCCGCGCCCAGAGCCATTCGAATGCCGATTTCCGCGCGCCGCCGCGCCACAGCGTACGAGACCACGCCGTAAGTTCCGAACGCCGCCAAAGCCAGCGCGGCGATGGCGAACAACAGCACGAGCGCCATCTGGAATCTCCGGATGGCGACGGATTGCGACATCAGTTGCTCGAGCGTGCGTTCCTGTGGGACGGGAACGTCGCGATCGACGCTCCACACCGCGGCTCGCAGCGCCGAGGCGATCGACTTCGGATCCATGGCGGTTCGTACCAGGATGGAGGATGAGTTTTGCGGGCGCTGCCATAGTGGGATGTACAGCATGTCCACCGGCTTGTGATCCAGGCTGGTGGTGCGCGCATCCGCCACTACTCCGATTACCTCGTGAGGCTTGTCCATGTCCATCAGTTTGCGGCCGATAGGATCGGCTTTTGGCCAAAGTTTGCGCGCCAGGCTTTCGGAAATGATGGCGGTCGTGCGAGTTCGGTCGGCTGGTTCGAAATCGCGCCCGGCACGCAGAGCGATGTGCAGCGTTTCAAAATATCCCGGGCTGATGAAACGGAGATTCGCCGGGGGATATTGCTCCTCGGGTCGCGCATCGTTTTCGGTCTTGATATCGTCGATCCAGCTCTCGCCTTGCAGAGGCAAGTAGGAAGAAATGGCCGCCGATTGCACGCCCGGCAGGGCGCGTGCCCGATCGACGATGGTCTCGTAGAAGCGGGTGACGTCCTCATTCTTGGTGTACTTCGCTCCTGGCAGCGAGACGTCCACCGCCAGAACGCGTTCGATATCGAACCCGCGCGGAATCGTAGTCAGGCGGACGAAGCTCCCCAGGAACAAACCCGCGGTAACCAGCAGCGAGGCGCACAAGCCGACCTCGAACGTCACCAGAAGATTGCGGATTCGCAAACCGGCGGGTCCGCCGGCATTGGCGTAGCTGGTGGATTTCAGCGTTTCATAAGGCGCCCGGCTGGCGGCTGTGCGCAGAGCCGGCAAAATGCCGAACAGCAGCGCGGTCATCAGCGAGATTCCGAGGGCGAACAATAGTACGCGGCCATCGATGGACACTTCACGCAGGCGAGGCAAATCGACCGGCGCCGCGGCGAGCAGACGATTCAAACCCAAAAAAGCCAGCAAAACGCCAAGTCCGCCGCCCAGGCCCGCGAGCGCGATCGTCTCCGCCAGCGATTGTTTTGCCAGTTGCCAGCCGCTCGCTCCCAGCGCGGTGCGAATAGCGGAGTCGCGCGCCCGCCCGGCGGCGCGAGCCAGCGAAAGGTTCGCGAGATTGACGCACAGCACCAGCAACACCGCGCCCACCGCGCCCATGAGTACGATCAGGCTCTCTCGCACATCGCCGGTCATCTTTTGTTGGAGCGGTTGGAGGATGGGAGTGATTTGCCATTTATCGCCGCCCCATTGGACGTCCATCGCCCGTTCCGCCGCCGTGAGCTCGGCGCGGGCGCGTTCCATCGAGACCCCCGGGCGCAGACGCGCGACTCCGGCGAAGTTCAGGTCGCCTCCGTGAGGCACGAGGTCGTCGGGCTGATAGGCGAGCGGCCGGAACATTTCCATAGTTCCGCTCAGACGTTTGCCGATATCGCTGGGCTGCTTGGGGAATTCGAAATCCGGCGGCAGGATGCCTACGACTGTGTACGGCGTGCCGCCTAAAATGAGTTTCCGCCCGATGATCGAGGGATCGCTCGCGAACCGGCGGCGCCAGAGAGAGTCGGCCAGCATCACCACCTGATGCTGCCCGTAGCGGTCTTCTTGATCCACAAAAGACCGGCCGAGGCGTGGTTGCACCCCCAGCACATCGAAGAAGTTCGCCGACACCTGCGCCCCGGAAATCAACTCCGGCCGGCCGTCGCCGGTGAGGCTCATGGTCGAGTTGCGATAGGCGCCGATACCCGTAAACGCTTGCGTGCGCTTTCGCCATTCCACCACTTGCGCCAGGTTGAGCGGCAGCGGTTGGCCGTTGAAAAATGCCGGTGTGGCAATCCAAATGGATATCAGCCGCTGCGGATCGGGATAAGGCAGCGGGCGCAGCAGAACTCCATTCACCAGCGAGAAGATCGCGGTGTTGGCGCCGATGCCGATTGCCAGGCTGAGGATGGCCATGGCGGCGAATCCGCGATCTCTCCAGAGCGTGCGTAAGGCGAATTTCATATTTCTATGTACGACGCGGCGAATGCCTGCGTTCGCAGAATATAGCCGCCTGCGTTTGCAGAATATACCGCGCGAGCGGCAAAAGGTTACGGTAGCGTATCGCGCAGGTTCAAAGTTCGCAGCAGGCGCCGGAGCGAGTTGGGATGGATGTTCAGCCGTTCGGCGGTAAGGTTGTGATCGCCGCCGCTCTCCTGCCAGGCCGCCAGAATCAGCCGCCGCTTGTTTTCGATGACGGAATCCTGCAGCGCTCCCGGCATGTGCGATACCGGCACTCCCTCCAGCACGGTTTCCGGCAAATCCTCAGGCAGAAGGGTTTCCGATTCGCCCAACACCACCGCGCGCTCAATAGCGTTCTCCAACTCGCGCACATTGCCGGGCCAGGAGTAGCTCATGAGGCAGCGTTCCGCTTCCGGTGAAATCGCGGAGACGCGGCGGTGACAGCGGGCGCAGGCGCGTTCGAGAAAATGCCGGGCAAGCTCCGGAATGTCGTCGGCGCGGTCGCGCAACGGCGGCACGCGCAGCGCCACCACGTTCAGGCGGTGATACAGGTCTTCGCGAAAAGCCCCGCGGCGCGCATCCGCGGCCAGATCGCGATTGGTGGCGGCGATCAGGCGGACGTTGAGCTTATGAGTCGTGGTTCCCCCAACGCGCTCGAATTCGCGTTGCTGCAGCACGCGCAGCAGTTTGGCTTGCAGCGGCGGAGCGAGCTCGCCGATCTCATCGAGGAAGATGGTCCCGCCTTCGCCCATCTCCAGCTTGCCCTTTTTCTGCGCCACCGCTCCCGTGAACGCTCCCTTCTCGTGTCCGAATAGTTCGCTTTCCAGCAGGGTTTCGGTGATGGCCGCGCAGTTGATGGCGATGAATGGCTTCAGCGCACGCGGGCTGCGCCGCTGCAGAGCCCGCGCCACCAACTCCTTGCCCGTTCCGCTTTCTCCCAGAATGAGGACGGAGGTTTCGAGCGGCGCCACGCGGGCAATCATCTGCGTGAGTTTGCACATCGCCGGGCTCTGGCCCACGATGCCGGATTCATCGACATCGAGCCGCTCGAGCAATTGCGCGTTCTCCACCTGAAGTTGTTCCAGTTGACGCGCGGTCTCGAGCGCAGCCACCGCCAAAGTAGCGATGGCGCAAAGGGTATCGCGATGTTCGGCCAGATTCACTTCCTCGTCCGGGGGAAACTGCGCCACGATCGCTCCCACCACGGCGCCGCGGCTGGAAAGCGCGATGGCCGCCGCGTGGCGCCCCGCGTCAATTACCACGCTGTCGCGGAAGACCCGCTCCGCAAGCTCTCCGATGTAACCTTCCGCGCCCAGTTCACGAGCCGCCGCCAGCACCTCCTCCGGATTGCTTCCCAGCATCACTCCGCCGCCGCTGACGGGCACGATATCGGCGATGAGGCGAAACAACTGCCCGGCCAGGGTAGCGCGATGCCGCGCGTTTTGCGCCTGGGCCAGCGCGCGAAACAGAAACTGCAGCGCGCAGGCGCGGAGCAGCGTCTGGTTCTGCGAATCGCGCGCCACGGAGGCATCCTCGCGGTAGACCAGGACGGTGTCGCCGACGCTCACCTGGTCGCCCGGCTCCAGCCAATGCTCGCGGGTGCGCATGCCGTTGACGTAGGTTCCCGTTCCGCTATGCCGGTCGGCGATCTGATACCGTCCTTCGCGCCAGCGCACCACGCAGTGCTCGCTGGCGACCAGATGGTCGCCAATCCGGATGTCGGCGGATGGAGCCTGGCCGATCAGCATCTCGCCCGCGGAGAGAGCATATCGCGCTCCCAGGAGCGGGCCCTCCACCACGATGAACTCGGCATCCATATTTGGAGGCTAGTGTATCAGGCGCTGCCAGGAGGCCGGTGAACGCTCCGGTTCGCGGGCTTGAACCCGGCGGTTCACGAAAGGCCCGGATCAAGTGGCCGACCACGTATTTTCAGCACCTTACGGATAGCAAATCACTGGTACCGTATCTGCAACTTCTGGTTGCGTCGGGAACGCCAAGGCGGACCCAATTTGAGGAGGGTGCAAAGATGAAAAACGCGATGATGAGATTGACGATCGCCGCAGCCGCCTTCGTGGCCGCTACCGGAGTTGCTTCGGCTCAAACCATGGAAGCGAAGATCCCCTTCGCATTCCGCGCTTCGGGTAAGGTGTTCGCGGCGGGAACCTACCAGGTTCGAATGACCGGCACGCGGCCGGGTTTGGTGGTCATCAGGAGCACCGAGGGAGGGAACCAGTTGATGACGCTGGCCCACCCGAGTGGCGATCCCAAGGCGGCGTGGAAATCCGCCGGCGATGCCGCGCTTTTGTTCCAGTGCGGGGTGAGCCGCTGCGTGCTGACGAATATCTGGGCCGGCGGCGATTCCACTTATGGCCTCCCGACCCCGGGACTGGGCAACGATGAGCCCACGCGGACAGCCGAAGTGGTCATGCACGCTCCCAAAGCGGACTGACACCCAGCAGTTCGCAACAACAGGGACCGGCGGGTTTCGGCCCGCCGGTCTTTTTATATGCTGCCCGAGAAGTACCTCTCTGAAGTTTCCCGCTTGTTTTCTGATTCTCGCGATCTCTCTTTCCGCCCATTACTCTGAGCCTTAGGAGCCAGATCTGTGCGAATGAGCGAATGAGACGCTTCCCTTGACTAGGTAAGCACTTTCGCTTACCATTGAGACCTGACGGCGGGCGAACTGAAGCGGAAACTTGCGAAGGCTGGATGCACTTTCGAGGAGCGCACAAAGCATACCAGGATTTTCTATCGTGGCAAGGAATCGCTGCTGCCGCGCCACCCGTCGAAAGAGGTCAAGAAAGGAACCGTGCAGGGGATTCTGAAAGAGCTGGGAATCGCGAACTTGTAAGAATAGGACCGTATGGACTACCAAGCCTTGTTTACATCCGCCCCCGAGGGCGGCTTCGTGGTCTCGTTCCCGGACTTCGAGTTCGGAACCACCCAAGGGGACACCGAAGCCGAAGCGCGCGACATGGCCACTGACGCGCTCGCGCTCGTGATCGAAAGCTACATCGAACGGGGAAAACCTCTCCCGGCGCCGGTGCAGCGGCGCGGCAAGCGATATCGCGCAATCGCGCTACCAGCGCTCCAGACCGCCAAGGCGGAACTATACCGGCAATTCCTCGCCTCTGGGCTGCGCAAGGTTGATCTCGCGCGGCGACTCGGCATCCCCAAAACGGTAGTCGACCGGCTGTTCGATCTCACCCATCACTCGCGCCTCGATCAGATCGAGGCTGCGTTCGCGGCTTTCGGCAAGCGCCTGGCTGTCCAGATCGAGGACGCCGCTTAAGCCGTCCCATTGCGGCCTTCTTTATCGTTGGCAGGAATCGAGCCCCGGCGCATCGCGTCCAGTTTGCGATCGGTGAAATCCGTGGTCGCCTGGCGAAGCGTGGCGACATCCTGCCGCACGCGGGCACGCACTTCTTCGTGACGGGCGGCCGGAGTGATCTGAAATTCCATCTCCCAGAGGACGGGCCACGCCTCCAGGGCGGACCAGTCCCCGTGCCCGGCGAACTGCTGGCGAAGGCGCTCGGCGGTCCGGCGCCTGAGCGCGTCGTCGCCCCCGGCTGCCACGGTCTGCAGCGCTTCCCGATCGAGCGTTTCGGGACAGGCTTGCGAGAACTGGCGGAGGTGTGCGAGCGCTTTCTCAGGGTTAATGGGCTTGATGTTGCCATAGAGAAACGCCAGCAGGAGGTGGGGCCAGGGCGACTGAGATTCCTGCAGGACTTTTTCCAGCGTGTCGATGGCGCGCTGGGGGTCTCGACGATCGCTGGCAAGCGCGAATAGAAAGCGGGCGGCGGGATCGTCGGGATGGTCGCGAAGGAGCGACTCGTACCGCGAAAGTTCGGCATCGTGACATAAGTCCGGGTCAAGCCCCTATTCGCGCGCTTGGCTCCCCCGCGCCGATATCCTCCCCCCGCGCCCACGGGATTCCGTTCGTCCAAAACATCTCCGCGCTTGCTTTCCACCGCACCACCCGAGCGCTCATCGTGGTGCGCGGATCGCGCCAGAAGGCACCACCACCATGAGCAGCACCACCGAAACCACGAAAGCCGACCAGCCGCCCCGTAGCCCGGGGTCTGGAATCGCTACAACCAGACTCAGCCCTTGCGTGACTCCGACTGCGCTATGAGCTACGTGTGGATGCGGGGAACCGATCATGATGACGGACGACGAAGCCCGCGAACTGGCCCACGTGCTCTGCGACATCGCGGAACGGCTGACCGAGGGCCCGTTCACGCCGGAGCACGAAGAACGCATCGAGCGCCGCGGCGCAGCAACGAAGATCGCCACGGCCCAGGCGAGCCACAGCGGGCATACCGGCGGGGCTTCACGGGAATGAACACTCGAATGCTTCGAGATGCGACAAATAGCGCTGTGCGGCCCCGTTCCGTTCCCCCATGCCTGCTATGGCTGAAATTGACACTCCAAAGCTCGACGATTATGCAAAGATCGAAAGGCTCACCAGCGCCGGACAGAGCGCTGTTTCGGACAAGCTTGCGATTGGATAGACTGATTTCGCAAATGGGGCAGCACAAGACAAGCTGGCGTCGAACCGGGCGGGTCCTACCCATATTCGTGGCAGTTGCCTTGCTCGTTTCCCCCAAACTGTCTGACTGTGAGCGCCCTCCGCAAACAATGGGCTCGTCGCTTCAGGCCCCATCAGTCGAGATGACCCCAGAGGAGATCTTCTCTCACTTTGCCGGGAGGGTGCTCCTCCTTACCTGTGGTCTGTATTCGGACGACTCGAAGTTGGCAAGCGGTGTTCTGGTTTCGGCGAACGGCTTCGTAATCACAAATGCCCACGTGGTGGAAGGGTGTCAAAGCATCACCGCGGATCAAATCAAGGGTGATTTGAAGCGATCATACAATGCTGTGCTTATGTACTACGACCGGAAACAGGATACGGCGGTGCTCAAAATTGAAGGGCGGGACCTCGAGTTCTTCGACCTGCCCTCAAGGGCTGTCCGCACTGGCGAGCGGGTCTACGCCATCGGTAACCCCAGGGGGCTTGAACAGTCAATTTCCGAAGGCATCGTCTCTGGGCTCAGACGAGATGATAACGGGGCGTTGTGGATTCAGCACACTGCACCGATCTCGCCCGGAAGCAGTGGGGGTGCGTTAATAAGCTCGCGCGGGGAACTACTAGGCATCAATGCATGGTCCCTGAGTGGGTCCCAGGGTCTCAACTTCGCCGTTCCGACCCCAACGCTTGCCCGCGCCTACTCAGACGCGCACGCAGCGAAGGGCGCCCTGCGGTTCCCGAGTTCGCGGAACGCCGATGCGCCAGTGCCGGCCGCGCCACGCGGCGGCGACCGTCCGCTGCCTACTCCGCCTCCGCTACCAATGCCATCTCCGGGCACCCCCAGACCCCCTGGCGGTACGAATCCACCAGGTTTCCCGGTGCTTGTCCGCCTAAACGTCACTGTTTCGGATAAGGCTGGACACCGGGTCACGGGCCTTCCTGAGGCCGCATTCACAGTTCTCGAGAATGGTGTACCTCAGGTTATCAGCGAGTTCAAACGCGGAGACGTGCCGGTGTCGCTCGGTTTGGTGATCGACAACAGCACCGGCATGCGGCCCAAGCGCGCGAGCGTCGAAGCTGCTGCACTCGATCTCGTTAAGGATACCAATCCGCAGGACGAAGTCTTCGTGGTCAATTTCAACGATGACGCCTACTTCGACAATCCCAACAACAAGGATTTCCTTACCGACATCGACGAGATAAAGGAGGCGCTGAGGCGCATCGATTCGCGCGGCGGCACGGCCATGCGCGACGCCATCAGCAAGTCGATTGAATGGCTGAAAAAGGCGCATAAAGAAAAGAAAGTGCTGGCAGTGGTGACCGACGGCATCGATAACGCCAGTACAGAGAGCCTTGAAGACCTGTTACGCGAGGCGCGGCAGAGCGACGTGCTGATCTACTGCATGGGGCTGCTTAACGGCGACAGCAGCCGGGACGCGGCGCGCGCCCGGCAGGAGTTGAACGCTCTGGCGGAGGCGAGCGGCGGCGAAACTTATTATCCCAAGGACATCTCCGAGGTGGTGCGTATCGCCCATCAAGCGGCACATGACATCCACGACCAATACACCATTGAGTACTCTCCGCGCAATAAGACCATCGACGGTGCCTATCGTCAGATCCGGGTTCTTGTGAAGGGGCCGGGCCATCTAGTTGCCAGAGCGCGCCAAGGTTATTTTGCGACCAAGGGAAGCCAATCGGATCATTAGTGCTGGATTGCACCCGCTCCTCTGCGCGCGCTTGCCCGCGAGATTGGGATGAGTCGCATTCGCGATTTTGCAAAAGATGATCTCGTCGGCGGGATTCGCATGTTCGGCTCATGGGGGGCTGAGCGGAATAGCGATGCTGCTATAGCACGTGCGGCTCGACTGGGCAGCCGGTAAGCCAGGGGAAAAGGGAATCAGGCTCCATGCTCGGCCTACTCGGCTCCGCGAGCGTTGGTTTTCCCCGGTCTGAGGCCGACGACGCGGCGGTGGCGGGCGCGCGAGGTACCTTGCGATAAGGCCTACGGTATGACGGACAATGGAAATGATAGTCGTTGGCGTGACGTGGCGTGGCTCGCGGCAGATGGTCGGCGCGTCCGCACGCACAACGAGGATGCAGATGAAAGTCGGGCGTAATGAGCCCTGCCCTTGCGGCAGTGGCAAGAAACTGAAGCACTGCCATGGCGACCCTAGGGGCGGTGCGCAGGGCCAGCGAGGCACCAGGCGGCCTCCGCCACCCGAAATCTTTGACCGCGCGCGAGAGCACTTGGCTCGGATGGAAACAGAAGAACGCGAGAGGACCCAGCAATATGGCGACATCAGGCCTATCATCGGCGTTCAGAACTGGGGCAAGCAGTTCGTCGCTGTGCGCAACAGGCTCTATTGGGGAAACTGGAAGCATTTTCCAGACTTTCTTGACCACTTTCTCCGAGTGCGCTTCGGCCAGGACTGGGCGGAAGCCCAGAACCGACTGGACCCGGCGGTACAGCACCCCATCTCGCGGTGGCGGGCGCGAGGGCTGTCCTATAACAACAAGGCTCTGACCGAGCAGGAGGGCCTCCCAGGGGTGGCCCCGAATGGCTTCATGGCTGCCTACTTCGGGTTCGCGTACGACCTCTATGTTGTAGATGACAATAACGAGTTGGATGACCGGCTGCTTGAACGGTTAAGGAACCGTGAGCAGTTCCAGGGCGCTCGTCATGAAGTCTTTGCCGAGGCCACCTGCTTGCGCGCCGGCTTCACTGTGACGCACGAAAATGAGAGAGATCCCAACCGGCGGCACGTAGAGTTTGTTGCCACCCACAAGAATACTGGCCTACGCATCGCAGTTGAGGCGAAAAGCCGTCACCGCGCGGGCGTGCTTGCCCAGGATGGCGAACCTGTTGCTGAAGACCAGGTGGACTTCAGATTCTCCCGACTAATACATGACGCCGTCGCGAAGGAGCCCCGGTTGGCGCTCGCCATTTTTCTCGATACGAACCTCCCTCCCCTGCGCGCGCGGAAGTTCTATGGACCTCGTGTTAGCCCGCCTCAGCCGTCGGTGTACCTTCAGAGAATTCTCGAAGAAGCGCGAAAGCGCGCGGGCGGAAGAGATCCGTATAACCTGCTGGTTTTCACTAACATTCCGCACCATTACAGCCGAGACGATGAACTGGATCCTCCCCGCGACTGGGTTGCGTACATCGCCCAAGCCCCCAGCACGCCAGTGCATAGTCCCGAGGTCTTGCAACAGTTGGCGCGGGCGTCAGAACTTTATGGCAACGTGCCCAATGCCTTCCCGAAGAAATAGTTGAGTGAACTTTTCAACGGAAATCCGGACACCCCCGAGTCACAAATCTGGCCAATCCGGACCCATTTTGATTGGTCTAGCTCACCCAGCTTCATTGACTTGACACCGGCAGCATGAACCCGATATCACGATGAAACAACGCCCTTGTTAGGGCCGGCGGTCCTTTTCAGCGTCCGCGCGAGGGCTGTGTACGGGGCGTTCGTGTCCGTCGGCGGATTGGCCATCGACTGATCCAACCGACCGGTAACAGAACCGTCTGAAAAAGAAAGCCATCTCTCGCCGCTACCCGATTTTGGACTTTGGCCGGTAAACGAGTCACCGCCGGCCAACAAAAATAATCCCATACTCCCCAGGCACTTACCCTCCACCCCCCGACCCTCGCCCCCGTCGCCATGCTAAATCTCCCCCGAATGCCAGTTTCTCCCAAACGTCTCACGGCCAAACGCGCCAGCACCCGCAAGGCCCGCGCCTCCCAAAATGCCCTCAAGCGCCCACTCAACCCCGACCCCTCCACCATCGTCCGCGTTGAGGACCGCGCCCGCGTCGCCGTCCTCGTCGCCAAGGCCAGCGCCACCTACCAGCCCATCAACCCCCAGGAGAGCCTCGCTGTAATCCGCCACGATCTTTGGAGCCGACGTTGTCAAATTCCGGCCCAGAGCCCGGGTCGCAGTATTTCACCTTTCCCTGCGCGCCGAAGACGCGTCGGGCCTTTGTCTGACCGCCTCCGCGCGCGCACTGTGTGTATACGCGAAGGCGCGACAATGTGACACGAATCGCGGGGCGCCAATCTGACCCGAGCAGGTCAAATATCGAGACCCGTTACACCTCGCCGTCGAGCGCATCGCCATCGCCCAACACTCCATGTACCGTCTGGCCCCCATTGAGGCCGGCCTCTTCACCAACTGCCTCAACATCGCGATGCTCTCGCCCGAAGACCCCAAAATTATCGAGCGCTCCCAAAACATTCCGCCCGCCATCGATCAAAACCGCGCTTTCTGGCTCGCCTTCCCCTTTCTCCGCTTCCAGGCAGCGGACCATGGGTTCGTTTTGGGTTCGTTTGGGGTTGGGGATGGGAGCTCGCATGGATCGGAACCGGTTGTCTTTTGTGCGTCTTGCGGGGTACGATGGGGTTCGGCGATGGGTTCGTTTGGCGCGTCATTTTTCGGGCGGGAGCTGGCCGCGGAGGCGCTGGAGGCGGTGAAAATCGTCGCCGGCCCTGCGGTAGAGACGCCCGTGCACGCTCAGACTCTCGCGGTTTTCCCCAGACCTGGCTGGCCCTCAACTTTCGTGGTCACGCACCCCCCTTAAGCCGTCCCATTTCCGAACACACTTTCCCCGCGGTATACTTATTAACCGGGCAACAATCGTAAAATCAATAGCTTGAAGTGCCCAAAGAGGGAGTTTTCCACTCTCCGGAAGCGGACACTGTGCCCGCAACCGTGACATTTTGGCAACACGTGCGTCGAAATCAACAGGATCGACCAATTGGGAGTTTGGGAAACAACAGTTTAGAGCCTTATGGCCCAGGATGCAGCCGGAGCGACGGGCGCCCGAGTGAGTCCACAAGTTGACACATTAATCCGGGCGGCGCAGCGCGGCGACCAGGATGCCTTTGAGCAACTGGTGCGCACGTACGATCAGAGTGTGCTCCGGCTGGCGATGAATTTGTTGCGCTCGCCGGAAGATGCGCGCGATGTGTACCAGGAGGCCTTTCTACGGGTCTACCGGAATCTCGATTCGTTCCGGTTCGATTGCAGTTTCCATACCTGGCTCTACCGGATTGTCACGAATATCTGTCTCGACCAGTTGCGCAAGCGCAAAGTGCGCAAGGAAGAGACGGCGGTGGTGGAGACGGCCGACGGTCCCATCGATCGCATGGAGACGTATGAAGAAGAAGGAGCCGCGGCCAACCCGGAGCGCAGCATGTGGAACCGGGAACTCCGGCAGCGCATCGAGAGCGCGCTGGTGGGGCTTACGCCGCGGGAACGCATGGTTTTCGAGTTGCGGCACTACCAGGGTTTGAGACTGCGGAATATTGGAGAAATGCTCGGCACAACAGAAGAGGCGGCAAAGAATTGCCTCTTTCGGGCGACCCAAAAAATGCGCGGCGTATTAGGGGACTTTATATGAGTTGCGATTCGGTTTCGAAACTGATTCCGCTTTATTTCTACGGTGAAGTCACACCGGAAGAGGAAGACCAGGTCGATCAGCACGTGCACGAATGCGCTGCCTGCGCCGCGGAACTGGAGCAGCAGCGGGCGATGGCGGCGGCGCTCGACCGGCGGCAGGCGGTGGTTCCTCCCGCGCTGCTGGAAGAATGCCGCGAAGACCTGATGGCCGCTATCGCCGGCGGTGCTCCGCGCCAGGCGAGGCCGGCCAAAGGTCCGTGGACGTTATTCCTCGAAGCCATGAGCGAGACGCTCACCGGGTTCGGCCGCCTGCGGCAGCCGGTGGGAGCGCTGCTCCTGATCTTCCTGGGGTATATGGCCGCGCGCTTCACGGGAGTGGGGGGCGGGCCGATCTCCGGCCTTCCCACCAACAACGCCGCGCTTCTCTCCGGTAATAACGTCCCCGTGGTGCGCGACGTGAAGGCCGAAGGCAATGGCACGGTGCGGATCCAGTTCGACCGGCGCCAGGAAGTGACGGGGCGGCTGGATGACCACACCATTCTGGAATTGATTCTCGCCGGCTCGCGCGAAGAGGATCCGGCGGTGCGGGTGGAGTCGGTAGACCTGCTCAAGAGCCACGTCGATTCCCAACCGGTTCTGGATTCGCTGATCAATGCGCTGAAGAGCGATCCCAACGACGGCGTACGGCTGAAAGCGCTGGATGCGCTCAAGCCCATGGCCGGCGATCAGCGCGTGACCGATGCGCTGTCCCAGGTGTTGCTCAACGATACCAATCCGGCGGTCCGCATGGAGGCCATCGAACTGATTGTGATGCGGCGGAACGATTCCGTGGTGGGAGTTTTGCAGAATATGATGCAACGGGAAGAGAACCCGGGAGTGCGGTCGAAGGCCTCCAAGATACTCAAGGACTGGAATGCGTCGATCGGGACTTTTTAGGGGACTAATTTGCGCGGCGTTGCTGCCCGCGGCCGCCGGGGCGCAGCCCTGGCTGACGCAGGAGGGTGGGATGTGGGTGCGCACGTTCCACGACTCCGCTGCCGCGCGGCCGAGGCTCCGCATCAACGCGCACGGGCCGGTGACGCTGGAAGGCGGCGTCTCCTCGGGATTCGACTATACCGTAAAGTTGGCCGTGCGGGCGCGCACCCGGGAGCAGGCGCGCGCCATACTCGAAGGGGCGGAACTGCGCACGGAATCGCAGAATGAGTGGTTCGTGCTGACCACCCCGGCCCGCGACTTAACCGCCAGCGTGACGATGCGCGCGCCGCACCTGCGGGAAGCGGTGCTATCGAGTTCCGACGGCGCCGTGGAGGCGTATGGAATCGATGGCTCGCTGACCGTGGACACCGGCGCCGACCAGGTGAGAGTGGATCGCATCCACGGCGATTGCACGCTCGCCACCGGCGGCGGCGATATCCGCGCGGGAACGGTGGATGGTTATCTCCACTGCCTCACCGGGGCGGGCGCCATCACGGCCAGGGCGGTCCGCGGAGAAGCGGTGCTGCGCACCAACGGCGGGGATATCACTATGCTCGATGTAGGCGGCGGAGCGCGCGCCGAAACCGGCGGAGGCACGGTGCATCTGGGCAAAATGGGCGGCGCCGTGACGGTGACCAACGGCGGCGGCCCGATTATCATCGACCAGGCCGCGGGAACGGTGACCACGCGCGACATGGCGGGTCCCGTAACCGTGCGCGGAGCGGCGGGCATCCGCTGCGAATCGGCCAATGGCGGCATCACGCTGGGGCAGATCAGCGGCCCCATGAGCGTCTACACGGCGGTGGGCAGCATCGTGGCCAACCTCCAGGGCGGCCGGCTCGGAGAATCGTCCCTGAAAACCGGAAATGGTGACATCACGGTGCTGATTCCGTCCAATGTTGGTGTGAGGATCAATGCCGAAAATCAGTTGGCCGATTCCCTCCGGCGCATCCTCTCGGACTTCCGCGAAATTCAACCGCACCTCATCGGAATGCGGGTGCTGGCGGAAGGCCGGTTGAACGGGGGCGGCCCGCTGTTGCAGCTTTCGGCTTCGAGCGGCACGATCTTTTTGAAACGTCAATAATCCGGGGTGAGTAATGAAACTTCTGTTGGGAATGGGAACTGCATATCTGGCGTTCAGCCTGGCTTCGTTTGGCCAGACTCCAGCGCCGGCGCCGCGCGCACGAAACGCGCAGAACTATCAGATCGAAGAGACCCCCTACCTCGGGGTGGGCGGGCAGGACATCACTTCCGATCGCGCAAAGGCGCTCAAATTGAAAGAGGAGCGCGGCGTCGAGGTGACCAGCGTCGAGCCCGACAGCGCGGCGGCCAAGGCCGGCGTGAAGGTCGGAGACGTGATTTTACAGTTCAACGGCCAGAAGGTGGAAGGATGGGAACATTTGAAACGCCTGGTGCGCGAGACGCCGGTGCACCGCGAGGTCAAGATCGTGCTCTCGCGGAACGGCGCGGAGCAGACGATGACGGCCTCCATCGGCGAGCGCAAGCAATTCTCCCTCGAATCGGGCGATGGGGGCTGGAGCGTGTTGGTTCCGCCCACGCCGCCTACGCCGCCGATGCCGCCGGCTGCCACCATGCCACCCACACCTTCGTGGCCCTCGATACCGCAACTCGACATGCCCCAAATGTTTACCTTGATGCGGACTTCATCGCTGGGCATTGTCGGGGAAGCGCTGGGGCAGGAATCGCAGCTCGCGGAATTCTTCGGCGTGAAGGAAGGCGTGCTGGTGCGCTCGGT
>Ga0181538_10000086_pt1 | contig 93882 bp, 77 predicted proteins | sample PEATcosm2014_Bin_40_FD_119773 | JGI IMG/M metagenome (GOLD analysis project Ga0181538, IMG submission 119773) | Peatland microbial communities from MTU Mesocosm Facility, Houghton, MI, USA - PEATcosm2014_Bin23_30_metaG | ecosystem: Environmental > Terrestrial > Soil > Wetlands > Peat | place... | reverse complement strand
TGACCGCGAGGGCCCAGTCCGCCTCGAGCACGATCGATTGATAGGGAATCGCCTTCGCCTCGAGCACGAGCGCGAACTCGGCCGAAGCCGCGCGTGAGCCTCGAAACACGATGACGAGGTCGTCGTCGGCTGCGAGGCTCACCGCATCGCACGCCGACGCTTAGGTGCGGGACTTGTGCCCGCGCAGAACGACCAAGCCGCCGAGCAGCAGTGTGATGGCGCTGATCGCCAAGGCCGGATCGATTTCGGGCGCCTCGACGGCAATAACGTTGGTTGTAGGGCCGCAATCCGATGAAATGTGGAAGATGTCGTCGATGAATTCGATGAACGCCGATGCCCGCTCGCAGCCGCCGGTGGTGGCCCTTGCCGAGGCGACACCGGACATGAAAACCAGTACAGCGACCGCCGCAAATAGTAATGCATTCTTGGACATACCGGCGTGCCTCGATAAGCGTTGATCATTACGTACAGGGGGCCAAGCGCGCCCTTGTCATAAGACTACCGCAGGCTCGCAAATGGAAAAGTGACGACTAGCGCACGTTTATACACGTTATGTTAAAAGCCCGCGCAATCGGGACCCCAGAAAAAGAAACGGCGACCGCCATTGCTGGGGGCCGCCGCCATGATTCCGATCGGCACACCCGCAGGTGCGCCCTTGAGCCGATTATCCTTATTCGGTCGCCTTCCGGCCGCGCAGCACGAGCAGGCCGCCGAGCAACAAGGTTACGGCGCTGATCGTTGCCGCGGGATCGATCTCCGGCGCGGTTACCGTGCCGCCAGAACCGTTGGTGCCGCAGCCGACGACTTCGGCAACGCAGCTATCGGGCCCGCCGTGGATATACCCATCCCTGCGCCAATGGAAATTGTCATTGGCCGAGGCGGCGCCCGCCAACAATACCAAACCGGCAATCGCCGCAATCTTCCCCGCATGCTTCTTCACGTAGTCGGCCCCAATGGTTTTTCCAGGTCTTCTTTTTAGCACATCGCCGGCGCCGATGTACAGAAAATCGGGACTGGTTCACACAATATCGCGTTATGTCAAGCCCCAACTCGACGCCGCTCAGGTCGCGCGTGCTTGCTCTTCGAGCATGCGGAAAATTCGCATGACGCGCGGCACGTAGGCCTGGGTCTCGGTGAATGGTGGTATTTGCCCGCCGTTGCGGTCCACGGCCTCCTCTCCGGCGTTATAGGCGGCGAGCGCGAGGCGAATATCATGCCCGAACCGCTCGATCAGAAATTTCAAATACTGCGCACCGGCGCGCACGTTTTGCCGCGGATCATAAAGATCCCGGACGCCGAAGCGCATCGCGGTCGCCGGCATGAGCTGCATCAATCCGACTGCGCCGCGTTTCGAGAGCGCATGCGAATTGAAGCCCGATTCCACGACGATGACGGCACGCAGCAGATTGGACTCTACCGAGGTGGATGCCGCGGCCCGTTCGATGATCGGGTCGTATTGGATCGAGCGCGCGAGCAGCACCGCATCATAGTGCTGGCCGCTTTGCGTCATCTCGTGCGGCGACATCAGCAGCAAGCGGTAGCGGCTGTTGTCCGGCATGTCAGTGTAATGCCGCTGGCCGTCGGCATCGACATAGGAATAGATCTTGACTGCCGCCTCGGCCGCAGCCGAGCCGAATAGGATCATCGTGAGCAGTGCAAGGCGGTATGGCATCGTTAACGCATTTAACCGTTTCTGTGTTCGCCGCAGGCTAGCCCGAAACCGCCGCCTCAGGGTGGGACGCAGCTCATGGAATCGCGTTTCGAGCCAGCGCATAGGGGCGCGTATCTAACAGATATTTAACGAAGTTTGTGGCCGCTAGCCACAGATTTCCCAGTCTGCGCCCATATAGAATCCTCGCGACCCGCATTGTAGAGATCGATGGGCGAGAGCGACTTTTCGATGCATTGCAACATTTCGGCTTCCATCCACAGGTACCATGAGCAGCATTGAAAAGAATATTCTTGCCCAAGAGGCCGTCGGCGCGGCGGAATCAATCAGCATCCCTGCGGATGGGCCGAGCGCGAGCGTCGCGAGCACGAGCCGCATCGGGACTCGCACCTGGGTTCTGACGGCGCTGTTCTTTTTAGTCCCCTTGCTCGCTTACTGGCCGACGACTTTTCATGACTTCGGGCTGCGCGACGATTATTCGAATTTGCGCGAGGCGCACGAAGAGCCCGCGGCCGTGCTCAAGTTCTGCGCCTCGCACGCGCGCCCGATCTATGGACTGCTGCTGCGCACGACCTACGGGCTGACCAACAGCGTGCAGAATCTGGAATGGATGCGCTTCGCCGCGACCCTATTGCTCGGTGCGATTGGTTTCGTGCTCTTTCGCAGCCTGCGCTCGTTCGGCTGGTCGTTCAGTGCGAGTCTATTTTTCGCCTTGATCATCACCTTGGTACCCTCGGCTCAAGTCATGGCGAGCTGGGCGGTCGGCTGGCCCTATGTGGTGACGGCCTTGCTCGCGATCGGCGGATTTTTCGCCGCTGAAGGCGCGCTGACCGCCGGTAACAGCACGGGCCGCACGCTCGCGCAATGGGGCGTCGCGCTCGGCCTCATGGTCATCTGTGCGCTGATCTATCAGCCAAGTGCGTTGTTCTACGTCGTGCCGCTGACGGCCGCGTTGATCGCGCAGCGCGAGCGCAAGGCCGCACACAGTGTGCGCTGGATGGCGATCCATATTGGTTTCGTGACCTGCGCGCTCGGCGCCGCCTATTGCATCATGAGCGCCCTCTATGCGTCGGGCGTCTTCGTGAAATCGGGGCGCATCGCGTTCGAGCAGGAATGGGGCACGAAGCTCGCGTGGTTCGTGCAGGAAACGCTGCCGAACGCGCTGAGCTTGTTCGTGTTGAACGACAACAATCAGCGCGACCATGTGCTCTATATCGGCTGCGCCGCGCTCGCCGCCCTCATCCTGGTCGCAGGCACGGTGCTCGAATGGCGCCGCCACGGCCGCGCGCGGGGAATGATCTGGACCGCGGCGCTGTGCGGCTTGCCGGTGTTCGCCTGCTTGGTGAGTCTCGTTGCCTCGGAGCGTTACTCGACCTATCGCACGATCCTCGCCGTGACCGCGGTGCTGCTGCTGTTCCTCATCGCCTCGGTCAATGCGCTGACGGCCAAGCTCGACGCGCACGCGCGCCGCCTGATCGCCGCGTTCGTGCTCAGCGCCGCGTTCCTGACCGCGCAGCACCATGCCTATGCGCTGATCGCGGTTCCTCAAGGCAACGAGTGGCAATTGATCGTCGACGGCGCGGCGCATGTGAAATTGCCGCAGCATCCTACCGATCCGCGGCCGCGTATCTTTGCGATCGCCTCCTCGCCCGCCGATATTTCGACGGCGACGATTTATCATGATGAATTCGGTTCGCTGTCGTCGAATTCAGAATGGGTGCCGAAAGAAATGTTCAAACGCGCGATCCACGATCTGCACCCGGAAATCGCGAATATCGATTCGCGCTATGAGTTTGCGACGGGACCGAAACTTCCCGTCGGCCAGCACTACGACGTCGTCATCGATCTGCACCACCTGCGCCGCTATTACGTCGACGACTGAGCGGCGCCCCGCACGCCCTCATGGACGACTCGTCAGCCGGCATCCCTGCCAGACTGTCACGCCAACTAAGTGATCGTAATTTATGCCTTGAATATTGAGTGGAGGTCGCTCAATATTCAAGGTATCCGTTGCGACGGGCACATCTCTTAGCTAGGCTGCCCTCAGGCCCAAAGACAGGTCCTGCCGTGGCGTTGCTGGGGCCCCGTTAGTGCGGCAAGACTACTCTCGCACGGCAGCTGGTAGAGGGGTCGAAGAGCACTTACTTCGATCTGGAAAATCCCGTCGATCTGGCCCGCGCGGAAGCTGCGAGCACGACCTGGCGCGAAGATTTTATTCGCACGTTCCTCGAACGTGACTTGGCTCAGCTCGGCGTGCAAGTGCCGTCGGGAACGATGCGCAGATTCTGGACCATGACCGCGCATTACTCGGGCGGTATCTGGAACAGCTCGGAGATTGGGCGATCGCTGGGAGAGGCTCATACCACTGTAAAGCGCCATCTCGACGCATTGTCCGGCGCGCTTGTCGTGCGCGTGCTCGAACCTTGGTACGCTAATGTTGGTAAGCGGTTGGTCAAATCTCCGAAAGTTTACATTCGGGATTCGGGCCTGCTGCATACGCTGCTTGGAATCGGCGAGCGCCGGCAACTCGAAGGACATCCTGTAATCGGTGGATCATGGAGGGGTTCGTCATCGAGCAGCTGCTTGCTCATTTACCCAAAGCCAATGCCTATTACTGGCGCACACAGGCCGGGGCAGAGCTCGAACTGCTGTTGTTTCTGAAAGGGCGACGTATTGGAGTTGAGATTAAACGGGCTGATGCACCGAAGATGACCCCATCGATGGTTTCGGCGCTGGAGGATCTGGAATTGCACCGGTTGTTACCGGTGCGTCCCGATCGTGGGTGTCACCACACTCACGACACGTCCAGGTCCTTACATCGAGCATGTCCAGACCTGCAGGTCCCGTGAGGGCTCCGCAGCTGCTGCACGCTCGCGTTGTGTTCCTTTCGCTGACGATTCGAACGCTCCTGCCGGCCTGCTGGCCCTTATACTGCAATTGCGTCTTGAGCATGCCCCAGCCGGCGTCGAGGACGGATTTCGCCATCCGTGTCTTGACCAGCTTGGCGCTGCTCACATCGCCTACGAAAATCCTCTGATACTGGTCGATTATCTTGGTCGAAAATTTATGCAGCGCATCCTTGCGTCGCCGCGCCGCGGTGCGGTGCAGGCGCTTCGCCTGACGCCGATGGGCGCGCCGCTGTGCCTGCGCGATCTTGCACTCCAGATCTCGATAGAAACGACCCGCCTCGAGCTTCTGCCCGTCGCTCGTCGCGACCGTATCTTTCAGACCCAGATCGAGCCCGACGTCCTGGTGCTCGGCGAGGCGGGGTGCCATCGCTCGCTCGACCGGAATACACAGCCACCAGTCGCCGACTGAATCTTGGGCGAAACAGCCACACTTCCACTTCGCTGCCTCGAGCCGAGCCTGTTCGAACACCCGAATCGCTTTCCCCGAGAAGCGCAAGCTCTTGCCTTTGCGCCTCAGCTGCGCCGCTTTGAAAGGAATCCACCCGAGTGAGCGCTTCGAGCCCCGGCTGACACGCCAGCGCAGCTGGAGCTTCTTAAATTGCCGGCGGTGGGTAGCAAACTCCGCGTTCACGCGCTGAATCGTGTCTGCGCCTATGCGCTCAAAGCATTCGGCAGCGCCCGCGCTGAGCTTGTCCAAATCAAATCCCGTCAACCACTTGGATGGTCCCGCAAACGGCCGCGCTGCCTTCGCACTCGTCGCATTGGCCCAGTTCCAGACCTGATTGACCTCGACCGCCGCGGCATTGAGCCAGGGGTAGCTTTGCGTCTTGACCTTGAGGCGCAGAGTGCGTATGCACGTCGTGGCTTCGATGCTCATCGGCTTCATCAACATTCGCTCAATCTACGGCAAATGCGCAAAGACACTCAAGGTGAGTTTCTACCGCAAAAGATCACAAATGCGGGAACGAGAGCGGCATTCCCAAGTGCCATCGGGCAGCTGGCGACTCTGCTTCACTTCGCTGCGCAACCCCCGCCGCTGGGTCGCGTCGCCATAGGTCCAACGCGGTGCTACAGACCCAAGAAATCCGCGATTCGCGCGAGTTGGATCGCGGCGGGCACGGTGATCCGCCAAAAGCCGTGTAACGCAATCGGCTTTAGGGCCGTGACGGGCAGCGGCAATTCGTGCGCAGGCTCGACGATTCTCGCGGCGAGTTCGGCGCCCATCGCGCTCGCCATCGCAACCCCGCGTCCGCTGTAGCCCAGGCACACGAGCGCGCCCTCGGCGGGTTCGTGCACGTGCGGGTATTGATCGGCCGTAAAGCCGAGCCGTCCGCCCCAGCCATGCGTCCAGCGCGTCGCGCCGAGCGCCGGCCACAAGCGCCGTGCGTAGGCGAGGATATGCGGGATATCGGCGGCTGCCGCGATCTCTCGCATCGGACCGCGCCCACCGATCAGCAAGCGCCGCGCACCGTCGAGCCGGTAGTAGACCGTGACGGTCCCGGCTTCGTATAAGACCTGCCCGCCCGGCAGGATCGACTGCGCGAGCGCCTCGGGCAGCGGTTCGGTCGCGGCGATTGCGCCGAACAAGGGCACGATGGTGCGCTTGAGCCGCGGCCAAATGCCGTCCGTATAGCCATTGGTCGCGAGTACGAGCTGCGCGCTCGTCACGCTGCCCCGGGCCGTGCGCACGCGCCAGGCGCTGCCGGCCCGCTCGATGCCCTGCACGCGCGTCGCGCCGTGGAGAATCGCGCCGGCTTGTAGCGCGGCACGCGCGAGCCCACGCGCATAACTCAAGGGATTCAACGCGCCGCCGCGCCGATCGAGCATCGCGCCTGCGTAGCGATCGGTGCCGGTCGCGCGCGCAATCGCGTCCCGTTCAAGGAATTCGATGGGCGCTCCACGGCGCGCATATTGCTCGGCCGTGATCCGCACCTTGGCAAGATGCTTCGGGTGACTCGCGGCGCGCAGCGTGCCGCACTGGCGCGCCTCGCAGCGAATCGCGAGACGGCGGATCAGATCGAAGACGAACGCCGGCGCATTGCCGGCGAAGGCCACCATGCGGCCGCCCAACTCGGCACCGAAATCGCGCTCGACGACTTCGGGGTCGTGCTTGAGACCGGGGTTGACCTGGCCGCCGTTGCGCCCCGAGGCACCCCAACCCGGCTCATGGGCTTCGAGCAGTACGATGCGCACCCCGCGCTCCGCCAGATGCAGCGCCGTCGAGAGGCCCGTCAATCCTCCGCCCACGACGACGACGTCGGCGCGCGCATCGCCCGCAAGCGGCGGCGTGGGTGCGGCCGGCTCCGCGGTCTCCTCATACAAATTTGCCATGGATTAGCAGCAGTTCTGGATAATGGCGTGCATGCTAAATGAAACCCTCAACATCGGCCCCTTGCAATGGGCGGTTGCGGCCCTGGGGGCGCTCATGGTGGGCATCTCCAAGACCGGGATCACGGGCTTAAGTGCGCTGTTCGTGGCACTGTTTGCAGCCGTGTTTCCGAGCACCAAACAATCGACGGGCATCGTGCTGCCGCTGCTGATCTTCGGCGATTTCGTCGCCGTCTATTGGTATCGGCGCCACATGCAATGGCATCATCTTTGGAAACTCTTCCCGTGGACCGCGGCCGGCGTCGTGGCGGGCTACTTTGCGATGCGCGTCATTTCCGATCACACCGCGCGCACGCTGATCGGTGCGATCATCGTCGGTATGGCCGCGTTGAGCTATTGGCTGCGCTGGCGAAAGTCGGGCCTAAGCGAGAGCGACGCGCTCATGCACTGGGGCGTCGCCGCGTTCATCGGCCTTCTGGCCGGCTTCACGACGCTCGTGGCCAACGCGGGCGGGCCGCTCATGGCGATTTATTTGGTCGCGATGCGCCTGCCCAAGATGGAATACGTCGGCACTGCGGCCGTGTTCTTCTGCCTGCTCAATTTGTTCAAGGTGCCCTTCATGGTCGGACTCGGCCTCATCACGACGACGAGCTTTGCGTTCAATTTGATGCTCGCGCCGCTGGTGTTCTTGGGCGCGCTTGCGGGGCGCTGGCTGTTGCCGCGCATCAATCAACGCGTGTTCGAGGAAATCGTGCTCGGCTTGAGCGCGGCGGCGGGGATTCTGCTGCTGGTGTAGGGGTTAGGCTTGTGATCCGCGCGCTTGCACGGTCTGAATAACTAGAGCACGAGGCTCTTTACTTTCCAGATTCTTGTTTGTGAGTTTGCGGCTCAAAGTCAACCGCCCAACTTCCCCGCGTAATCGTGAGCTCACACTGTCCCGTCGGAGACGCTGGACTCCATCGCATCATGGGCTGCGGCGCTGTGTGCAGCCAGTTGCGTGGAAAGAAATGCCATGCGTTCTTGCATGCGCTGCTGGTTGAACGCTTCCAAGGCGCGACGCGCGTATTCGGATTTGCTCAAGCCTGTGCGCTTGGCTTCAAGCGCAACGCGACGAGCCAAATCCTTGGGAATGCGAAGTGAGAAACCGGTGGTTAATGATTCCATGGCTAAAATTGTATTACTGATTGTGCTGTTATCATGTATTACGTTTATCAACGCGTTGCTGTAACCCGGCACCGCGTATCAAACAGCGGAGTAACCAATTGATTATAAAGACTTAGTGTCATCTGCAGCCAGAGCATCCGTACAAATGAGCCGCGACCTAAAACGCGGCATTTTGTCACGTTTTTTTGTCGCTCGAGCAGGCTCGGCGGGAATGGTGGCTCTGCCCGGCAATGCCGCGCTAGCATCGCTAAGATTTATAAATCCGCGGAGACCCCACGTGGCACAACTCAGGGTTCGCAAACTGACGGACGACTTGGTCGACGCCCTGAAGCGGAGCGCAGCGAAGAATAATCGAAGCGCCGAACAAGAGCATCGCGAGATACTCAAGGACGCACTGCGCGGTCCGCGCCGACGGCCCTTGGGCGAAGTACTTGCAGCAATGCCCAACGTCGGCGAGGACGCCGATTTTGTGCGTGGGCAGACTGACGCCCGAATTTGAGCAATCGACGCCGGATGTAGAACAAATCCGCGATCGCGGCGCCTGTCCGCCTAGCGTTGCGTAGACTCCCGGCGATGATCCTCATAGTGGGCACCGACCCGCTGAAACGCCGCATCCTCATTCCCGACGAGCACCGCCCCCAGATGCTCGGCAATCGCGGCCTGCCATGCATCGTTCTCGCCCATGCGATGAGCGGCCCGGCGCTGTCGCTGAGCGACCTTCTGCGCATGGACGCGATGAATTCCTTGCCATGAATATCTCGCGAGATACGCCTCGACAGCCGCCGGCTCGTTTGCACCCTCGAGTACTTCCGCCATGGTCACCGGGGTGATCCACAGCCGCGCCGCTGCGTTGCGATGCAGCCAACGAAATGCCGGCCCGGGCTCAGCCTCGGCGATCTCGTTCAGCAAATCGATGATGAACGAGGAATCGAGCACACATTTTTTCATTTGCGCGCGATTCGCAAACGCGGATCGCCCATGCGCCGGGTCGCGTCCGCAAACACGTCGGCGCCCGTGACGAACGGCGCCTCGCGAATGAGCTGGCGAACGAATGTCGCTTTTTTCATGCCGGCGCTGCGCGAGCGCTTCGCCAACAACCGCTCTTCTTCATCGGTGAGCCGCACGGTGAGTATCGCCATGATGATCACAGCTTAAAATGTATGCCAATTGTATGTCAATTTCCGGCCCCCCAAATCGCCGGCCCCAATCGCGAATCGCAATTGCGAATGATTCCAATGAGCATATGTGCCCCGCGCTGAACGTCCATTTTTTGCTGTGCATCTGCCGACATGTGGAAGCTGAGCCGAAATCACGCTATCGTCATCCTGGCCGGCGCTTCACCCCGACACGCAAGGAATCAACATGCAATACGAAGGTCTCGGCGGTCTGCTGGTATTGATTGCCGACGTTTGGGCAATCATCAATATTTTCCAAAGCAACTCCGACACCGGCAAGAAAGTGATCTGGACCGTGCTCGTCATCCTGCTGCCGATCGCCGGATTCATCCTGTGGCTGCTGTTCGGGCCGAAGACCAACAGGACCTGAGCCACGCGCGCCCATGAGCCGACCCGCCAAAGATTTGCGACTGATTCGAGGGAAGCCGATTCCAATGCGTGCTCGCGCTCATGAAGGGCACAATCTCGGCGGGATCGCGTGGCTGCGCGCCGGTGTGCTGGGCGCCAATGACGGCATCGTCTCGACCGCGAGTCTGATCGTCGGCGTCGCGGCAGCGCATGCCACGCACTCGAGCATTCTGCTGACGGGCATCTCCGGACTCGTTGCCGGCGCGATGTCGATGGCGACCGGCGAATATGTCTCGGTGCATTCGCAGGCGGATACGGAAGCGGCCGCACTGGCGCAGGAAAAAGCCGAGCTCGAGATCGACTATGCCGGCGAGCACTTGGAATTGACTGATATTTACGTGCGCCGGGGACTCGACAAAGCGCTCGCGCGGCAAGTCGCCGAACAATTGATGGCGCACGATGCGCTCGGCTCGCATGCGCGCGATGAATTGGGCCTCTCGACGACCTTGAGCGCGCGCCCCATTCTCGCGGCAATTACCTCCGCGTGCAGCTTTGCGTTGGGCGCGGCGGTGCCCTTGGCGGTCGCGGCGCTTGCGCCGCCGCAGTATTTGCTGATCGCGACCGTCGTCGCCTCGCTGCTGTGCCTGCCCTGCCTCGGGGGACTCGCAGCCAAGGTCGGCGGCGCCAGCGTCTTGACGGGTGCGATGCGTGTGACGTTTTGGAGCGCACTCGCGATGGCGGTCACGGCGTCGGTCGGTACGCTGATCTCCGCGCTGAGTTGACGAGGACTCGAACCCAGATGTCTGCAACGCTCCTCAACCATCGCGTGGTACTCGCGCGCCGTCCCGGGGCGGTCGCGACGCTCGAGGACTTTCGACTGGAATCGGCGCCGCTGCCGAGTCTGAATGACGGCGAGGTGCTGCTGCGCACGATCTGGCTATCGCTCGATCCCTATATGCGCGGTCGAATGAGCGACGCGCCCTCCTATGCGGCGCCGGTCGCGATCGGCGCCGTCATGACCGGCGGCACGATCTCGCGCGTCGAGGAGTCTCGCCATAGCGGCTTCGGCGCCGGCGAATTGGTGCTCGGCACGAGCGGCTGGCAGGAATTTGCGGTCTCCGACGGCAAGGACCTCGTGAAATTGCCCGCCGCACTGGTGCGCCCGTCTTACGCGCTCGGAGTCTTAGGCATGCCGGGCTTTACGGCCTACATGGGTCTGCTCGACATCGGCAAGCCGCAAGCCGGCGAGACGGTCGTGGTCGCCGCCGCGACCGGCGCCGTCGGATCGGTCGTCGGACAGATCGCCAAACTCAAGGGCTGCCGTGTCGTCGGCATCGCCGGCAGCGCGAAAAAATGCGATTGGGCCGTTGCCGAACTGGGCTTCGATGCCTGCATCGACCACCATTCGGCGGATTTGCGTGAACGCATCGCGGCCGCCTGCCCCAACGGCATCGATGTCTATTTCGAGAACGTCGGCGGCCAGGTGTTTCAGGCCGTGCTGCCCTTGCTCAACACGCATGCGCGCGTGCCCATTTGCGGACTGATTGCGCAGTATCAGGGCGCCGGCGCCGCGACCGGCACCGATCTGACGCCGATTCTGATGCGCAGCATCTTGGTCAAGCGCCTGACGATTCGCGGCTTTATCATATTCGACGATTACGGCAGTCATTTCCCACAGTTCCGCGAGCAAATGTCCAATTGGCTACAGGCGGGTCAAATCAAATATCGCGAAGACGTCGTCGATGGCTTGACGAACGCACCGCGCGCGTTTCTTGGCCTGCTCGAGGGCCGCAATTTCGGCAAGCTGGTCGTCAAGGTCGGCGTCTGACCGGACCTTGACGTGAACGCCTGGGTCAGCGCCTGGATCCCGCGACTCACGACGCACACGCTCGCGATCGTCGTGAGCTTGTTGACCTATGTGCTGACGACGCGCGTCGAGCGCGAGCGCCGGCCACCGTCGATCGCGATCGCCTGGGTACTCGGACTGATCGCCATCCCCTATCTCGTGCTGCCGCTCTACCTCTTGTTCGGACGCCGCAAATTGAGCCGCAAAGCCTTGCCGCCCGGCGGCAGCAAGGCGCTCGGCCGGCATTGGGCCGAGGATTTGATCATGAGCTTCGGACTATCCGCATCCGCGCCGTCGCATCTGCGTCTGCACGGCGACGGCGCCGCTTCGTTGGCTGCGCTGTTCGAAACCTTCGCGGCCGCGCGCGCGAGATTGGACATCTGCACCTATATCCTCGGCAAGGACCCGATCGGCCGAGAGATCGTCGATGGGCTCATCGCCCGCGTGCGCGCGGGCGTGCGCGTGCGGTTGCTGATCGACGGCGTCGGCGCGATCCAGTTGCCGAAGCGCCTATTCCGACGTCTGCATGCGGCCGGCATTGAAACCGCGGTCTTCAGTCCCTTGCTTGCGCGCAGCACGAGCGGACCGCGCAATCTGCGCAATCACCGCAAGTACGTGATCGCCGATGAGGCGACACTGTGGGCCGGAGGCAGAAATTTGGCGGCCGAGTACTTCATCGGCATCGAGGGCGAACCTGCATGGGTCGATCTGACCTTCGATCTGCAGGGTCCGGTCGCCGCCGCGGCCGCCGCGCAGTTCGAAGCGGACTGGATCGCCTCGCACGGCAAACCGGCCGCACCGATCGCCGTTGCCGGCGTCACGCCGATCGCGCAGCGCAGCGCGGCACGCGGCGCGGCGCGCGAGCCCGCCGCGAGCGCCGGCCTGCATGAGGCAAGCCGCGTGCAATTTCTGCCGAGCGGCCCGGATCAAGCCGAGGACACCGTGCAGGCCGTGTTGGTCGATGCGTGCTATCGCGCCGAGCAGCGTATCGTTGCGGTGACGCCCTACTTCGTGCCCGACGCGGGCTTGAATTTGGCGTTTCGCCTCGCGGCCCGGCGCGGCGTCAAGATCGACCTGTGTTTGCCGGCCGCGTCGAATCACATTCTCGCCGACTTCGCGCGCAGCCGCGCGCTTCGCGCGCTCGCGGGCACCGGCGCCGCGATTCACTTATTGCCCTATATGACGCACGCCAAGGGTATCGTGTTCGACGACTCGCTGGCCGTCTGCGGATCGGCGAACCTCGACTCGCGCAGCTTGCTGCTCAACTATGAATCTGCGTTCGTCGTCTACGGCACGCGCGAGATCGCGTGGCTCGCGGCTTGGATCCGCGCCTTGATCGCGGACTCCGTGCCGTTCGATGGCCACCCGCCGACGCTCATTCGGGATGTCGCCGAGGGCGTGCTGCTGACCGTCGCCTATCAGCTCTAGTGTCAGAAAAAACCTACATGTGATAATTGATCGGAGCCGCGGCGCCCATAGTATTCTTATCAGGAAATCTAGTGACCGTTACGACTCGTTGCAGGTGATCGGTGGAGTTCAAGGATTACTACAAGATCATGGGTATTGCGCGCGACGCAACCGAGGCGCAGATCAAAACCGCGTATCGCAAGCTGGCGCGCAAGTATCACCCGGACGTCAGCAAGGAGAAGGATGCGGAGGCGCGTTTCAAGGATCTCGGCGAAGCCTATGAGGTGCTGAAGAATCCGGAAAAGCGCGCGGCCTACGATCAGTTGGGACAAGGTCCGCGCCCCGGCGAGCAATTCAGACCACCGCCGGATTGGGGTTCGGGGTTCGAGTTCAGCGGTGCGGGCGACAATGATGCGGCCTACAGCGAGTTTTTCGAGTCGCTGTTCGGCCGGCAGGGTCGCGCGCGTTCACGGGGCCCCTTCCAAAGCGGCCACGGCGAAGATCACCATGCCAAGATCGTGCTTGACCTGGAGGCGAGCCTGCTGGGCGGCCAGCGAAGCTTCACGCTGCGCGTGCCGTTCGTCAATGCGAGCGGACACTTGGAATCGAAGGAACGGACGCTCAACGTGCAGATTCCGAAGGGCATCTTGGCCGGACAGACGATCCGCCTCGCGGGCCAAGGTTCGCCGGCCGCCGGCGAGGTGAAGGCCGGCGACTTATACATCGAAATTGAATTTGAGCGGCATCGCTACTATCAGGTCGAGGGACGCGATCTGATACTGTCGCTGCCCGTCGCTCCCTGGGAGGCGACGCTGGGGGCCAGCATTGCGATTCCAACCCCGAGCGGTGCGGTACAGCTCAAGATTCCGCCGGGCTCGCACGCGGGCACCAAGCTGCGGCTCAAGGGCCGCGGCATCCCCTCGACACCGCCCGGCGATATGTATGCGGTGCTCGAGATCGCGCTGCCGCCGGCTTCGGACGATAAAGCCAAGGCGGCCTATCTCGCGATGGCGGCCGCGCTGCCGTTCAACCCTCGCGCCAACTTGGGAGTGTAAAGACTCATGAGCCCGACCAGCGTCCAGGCCCTATCCGGCGAGATTGTCGAGCAAACCCTCACGCTGAGCATCCGCGATTTGAGCCGCATCTGTACCGTGGAGGCTAGCCGCATCGTCGAACTCGTCGATGAAGGCATCTTGACAGTGCAGCTCGACGCGGCCGGCGAATGGCAATTCAGCGGCGAGACGCTGCGCCGCGCGCGCATAGCATTGCGGCTGCAGCGCGACCTCGAGATCAATCTGCCCGGAGTCGCACTCGCGCTGGAATTGCTCGCCGAAATCGAACAATTGCGGCGTGCGCGCCTGCAGGGAACTTGAGCGTATGAATACACAGAGCTCGGATGCCTTGGTATTCTTCGGCGCCACCGGAGACCTCGCCTACAAGAAAATATTTCCCGCGCTGCATGCGATGGTACGCCGCGACGGACTCGACATTCCGATCATCGGTGTCGCGCGCGAGGGCTGGAGCTTGGATCTTTTGCGCCGGCGCGCGAAAGAGAGCATCGAGGCCGGCGGTGAGTTCGACCCGAGCAGCTTCGAGAAGCTCTCCTCCTTGCTCGTCTATGTCGACGGCGATTACACCGCCGCCGCGACCTATACGAACTTGCGCCGCGCGCTCGGTGCCGCGCAACGCCCGATCCATTATCTGGCGATTCCACCGAGCATGTTCGCCGATGTCGTGCAAGGCTTGTCCAAGTCGGGCGCCGCCGAGAACGCGCGCCTCATCGTGGAAAAGCCGTTCGGACGCGATTTGCCGTCCGCACAGGCGCTCGATGCGACGCTGCACGCGGTGTTCCCCGAGGAATCGATCTTCCGGATCGATCACTACCTCGGCAAGGAAGCCGTGCAGAATCTGCTGTATTTCCGCTTCGCCAATACCTTCCTCGAGCCGCTTTGGAACCGTCACTACATCAACGATATCCAGATCACGATGGCCGAGAACTTCGGCGTCCAGGGTCGCGGCAAGTTTTACGAAGAGGTCGGCGCGATCCGCGACGTCGTGCAGAACCATCTGCTGCAGGTCATTGCGCTGCTCGCAATGGATGCGCCGGTCGGGCAGGAGCCGCTCGCGATGCAGAATGAGCGGCTGCGCCTGTTCCGTGCGATCCGGCCGATCGACCCCGAAGATGTCGTGCGCGGCCAGTTTCGCGGCTATCGCACCGAACCCGGCGTAGCGGCGAATTCGCAGGTGGAAACCTTCGCCGCGCTGCGCTTGCACATCGATACCTGGCGCTGGGCGGACGTGCCGTTTTACGTGCGCGCCGGGAAGAATCTGCCCATCACCGCAACCGAGGTCGTCGTCAACCTGAAATGTCCGCCGCTGTCGATTTTCGGCGCACAACAGGGCTCGCGCCCCAATTATTTTCGCTTTCGATTGAGCCCCGAAGTCGTCATCAGCGCGGGCGCGACGGTCAAGAAGATCGGCGAGGAGATGCACGGCGAGCCCGTGGAGTTGATCGCGCGCCATGAATCGCGGATCGAGAAATCTCCGTATGAACGGCTCCTGACCAATGCGATTCACGGCGACACGACGCTCTTTACGCGCGATGACTCGATGGAGGCCGCCTGGCGCGTCGTCGAGCCGATCTTAGCTGCGACGAGCCCCGTGCTCGAATATGAGCCCGGCTCTTGGGGGCCCGCCGAGAGTGCGCGCATCATCGCCGAACCCGATACCTGGCACGATCCACGCCCCGAGAAACCGGTGCCATGAGCGCGCCATCCGGCATCGTGTTTCTGTTGGACGTCGATAACACCTTGCTCGACAACGACCGCTTCGCAGCCGATCTCAGCGTGCGCCTCGAGAGCGCCTTCGGGCTGATCCAGCGCGATCGCTATTGGGACTTGTTTCAGACATTGCGCGAGGAGCTGGGGCGCGCCGATTATCTTGCGACCTTGCAGGCGTTTCGCACCGGACTCGACGACCACCCCGAGTTGCTGCGCATGTCGGAATACCTGCTCGAGTACCCGTTCGCGCAATTGCGCTACCCGTTCGCCCTCGACGCGATTCGGCATCTGTCGACGCTGGGATTACCCATCGTGCTGTCGGATGGCGACATCGTGTTTCAGCCACGCAAGGTGCAGCGATCCGGCATCTGGGATGCCGTCGAGGGCCGCGTGTTGATCACCCTGCACAAAGAGCGCTCGCTCGACGACGTGCAATTTCGCTTTCCCGCGGCGCGCTATGTCATGGTCGATGACAAGCCGAATTTACTCGCCGACATGAAATTGCGCTTGAAAGAGAAAATCACGACCGTTTTCGTCCACCAAGGGCATTACGCGCAGGCCGCCGACATGGACTCGATCGCTCCAAGGCCCGATCGGGTCATCGAGCGCATCGGCGATCTGCGCGAACACTCGAGTGCGGACTTTCTGGAGGATGCATGAACGCAACGCGACAGCTCCACGATCTAGGACAAAGCCTATGGCTCGACAACATCACGCGCGAAATCCTCGATAACGGCACGCTAAAGCGCTATATCGACGACTTGTCGGTGACCGGACTGACGTCGAATCCGACGATCTTCGATGAGGCGATCGGCAAGTCCGGCGGCTACGACGCCGGAATACGCGCGAAAGCCGGCGCCGGATTGCGCGGCGAGCGCTTGTTCATCGAACTCGCACTCGAGGATCTGCGCCGCGCCGCCGACCTGTTCGTGCCGGTCTACACGGCCACGGGCGGCCGCGACGGCTGGGTCTCGATGGAGGTCTCGCCGCTGCTCGCCGATGATGCCGCCGGCACGCTCGCGGCCGCGATCGCCATTTACGCCCAAGCGCAGCGTCCGAATCTCTACGTCAAGATTCCGGGTACTGCGGCCGGGATCACGGCGATCGAGGGGGCGATCTTCGCCGGCGTGCCGATCAACGTGACCTTGCTGTTCTCGCGCGAACAGTATCTTGCGGCCGCCGAGGCGTATCTGCGCGGCATCGAGCGGCGGCGCGCCGCGGGCTTGAGTCTGCGCATCTCCTCGGTCGCCTCGCTGTTCGTGAGCCGCTGGGATAAAGCCGTGAGCGCGGCGCCGTTGCCCGACGCGCTGCGCAATCAGCTCGGCATCGCGATCGCCCGGCGCTCGTATGCGGCCTATCGCAACTTGTTGAATTCCAAACGCTGGCGCGATCTCGAGAGCGCAGGCGCGCTGGCCCAGCGCCTGCTCTGGGCCAGCACCGGAACCAAGGACCCCAAGGCGAACCCCAGCCTCTACGTCGAGGCGCTCGCGGCCGCGGATACGGTCAACACCATGCCGGAAAAGACGCTGCTCGCATTCGCCGCCAACGGCAGCATCAACGCCACGATACCGGACGACGGCGGCGACTGCGAGGAGACCTTGAAACAATTCGCGAAAGCCGGCGTTGATATCGATGCGCTAGCGCTTACACTGCAGAAGGAAGGCGCCGCGTCCTTCGTCAAGAGCTGGCAGGAACTCATGGAACTTATCGTCGTGAAGAGCACAAGCTTAGGAAAAGTATGAGCACCAACATCAGTCCGCTCGCCGGCAAGCCGGCACCCGCGAAATCCCTGGTCGATGTGCCGCGGCTGATCTCGGCCTACTACACCGAACGGCCCGATATGAGCGTGCGTGAGCAGCGCGTCGCGTTCGGCACCTCGGGTCATCGCGGCAGCTCGTTCGACGGCAGCTTCAACGAGGCGCATGTGATCGCGATTTCGCAGGCAATCTGCGTCTACCGCAAGCAGCAAAGCATCGACGGCCCGCTGTATCTCGGCTTCGACACGCACGCGCTCTCGATCCCGGCGTTCGCGAGCGCACTCGAGGTGCTCGCTGCCAACGGCGTCGAGGTCATGATCGCCGTGGGCGGCGAATATACGCCGACACCGGCGATTTCCCATGCGATTCTGAACTACAACCGCGATCGCCAAGCCGGCCTTGCCGACGGCATCGTGATTACGCCGTCGCACAACCCGCCCGATAGCGGCGGCTTCAAATACAACCCGCCGAACGGCGGACCGGCCGATACGAACATCACCTCCTGGATCGAGACCTACGCGAATCAATTGCTGCAATCCGGGCTCGGCGACGTCAATCGCATCAGCTTCGCCAAAGCGCGCAGCGCCGCGACGACGCATTCGTTCGATTTCCTGACGACCTATGTCGCGGAGCTCGGCAAGATCATCGACATGACGGCGATCCGCGACGCCAAAGTGCACATGGGCGTCGATCCCTTAGGCGGCGCCGGCGTGCATTATTGGGCACGCATTGCCGAGCGCTACAAGCTCGATCTCGAGGTGGTCAGCGAAGAGGTCGATCCGACGTTTCGCTTCATGAGCCTCGACTGGGACGGCAAGATCCGCATGGATCCCTCCTCGAGTTATGCGATGCAGCGTCTGATCGGGCTGCAAAAGCGCTTCGACGTCGCCTTTGCCTGCGACACCGATGCCGATCGCCATGGCATCGTCACCGCCTCGAGCGGTCTGCTGCCGCCGAATCACTATCTGTCGGTCGCGATCGATTATTTGTTTCAGCATCGTCCGCACTGGCGTCCGAAGGCCGGCATCGGCAAGACCGTGGTCAGCACCTCGATGATCGATCGGGTCAGCGCGCGCCTCGGGCGGCCGCTCTACGAGGTCCCGGTCGGCTTCAAGTGGTTTGTCGATGGTCTGCTCGACGGATCGATCGGCTTCGGCGGCGAGGAGAGCGCCGGCGCCTCGTTCAGCCGCATCGACGGCACTGTCTGGACGACCGACAAGGACGGCCTGGTGCCGGCGCTGCTGTCGGCCGAAATCACCGCCCGCACCGGCCAGGATCCCGGCCAGCGATACCGCGCATTGAGCGAAGAATTCGGCGCCGTGTTTGCCGATCGCGTCGAGGCGCCCGCCAACGCGGCGCAAAAGCGCAAATTATCGAAGTTGGCGCCGAGCCAAATCACGATCACCGAGCTTGCCGGCGATAAAATCAGCCAAGTTCTCGATCACGCGCCCGGCAACGGCGCGCCATTCGGCGGCATCAAGGTCATCACCGCCGGCGGTTGGTTTGCTGCGCGCCCATCGGGCACCGAAGATATATACAAGATTTATGGCGAGAGCTTTCGTGACGAGCTGCACTTGAAGCGCATCTTGCGCGACGCCCAGACGATCGTCGACACCGCAATCGCGGGCGCATGATTCCAGGGGACGCTCGACCGGCCGCCCAGCCCAGTATTGATCCCATGGCCGACAGCACCAGCCGGCGGCTGTTGCCGTGGCTCGTGGCCGTCGCGTTTTTCATGGAAGCGCTCGACACGACGATTCTCAACACGGCGGTTCCTGCGATCGCAGCGGCGCTCAAGGTGCCCCCGCTCAGCATGAAGGCCGTGCTCGCGAGCTACACCTTGAGCCTCGCGGTATTCATTCCGATCAGCGGCTGGATGGCCAATCGATTCGGCACGCGGCGCGTATTCGCCGCGGCGATCGGCATCTTCACCTTGGGATCGTTTCTGTGCGGGCTATCGAGCAACATCCATTTGCTCGTGGCGTTTCGCGTGCTGCAGGGCATGGGCGGCGCGATGATGCTCCCCGTCGGCAGACTCACGATGGTGCGCGCCTTTCCGAAATCCGAGCTGATCCGCGCGATGAGCTTCGTCGCGATACCGGGACTCATCGGACCGATGCTGGGGCCGGTCGCCGGCGGCTTCATCATCGGCTATTTTCATTGGAGCGTGATTTTCTTCGTCAATATCCCGATCGGCATCGCCGGGCTGTGGATGGTCTATCGGCATCTGCCGAATTTCAGCGCCGAGCACAATTATCCGCTGGATTTCGTCGGTCTGGTGTTGTTCGGATCGGGTATCGCGCTGCTATCCTACGTTCTCGAGGTTTTCGGCAATCACACGCTGAGCGGCCGCGAGATCACCGGGTTGCTCGCGATCTCGGCGGCGCTGCTGACCGCCTACGGCATCAATACGGCGCATACGCTGCATCCGCTGCTGCGCCTGAGCCTGTTTAAGATTCGCACGTTCCGTTCCTCGGTGAACGGCAGCTTTTTCACGCGCTTGGGCATCGGCGGCATGCCCTTTCTGCTGCCGCTGCTCTATCAAGTGGGTTTCGGTTTCACGCCGATCCAATCCGGTTTGCTGATCATGCCGCAAGCGTTCGCCGCCATGAGCTTGAAGCTCACGATGCCGCGGCTGCTGCGCGCGTTCGGTTATCGGCACGTGTTGATCGTCAACACGATCGCGATCGGCGCGATGATCGTGGCGCTCTCGCGAGTGGAGATCACGACGCCGGTCGCGCTGATCGTGCCGGTGCTGTTTCTGTTCGGTTTTCTGCAATCGCTGCAATACACGAGCATGAACACGCTGGCCTATGCCGACATCAACGAGGAACAGGCGAGTTCCGCGAGCACGATTGCGAGCACCGCCCAGCAAATGTCCTTGAGCTTCGCGGTTGCGGCCGCCTCGCTGACGACCGAGCTGTTCATCCCGGGCGGGCTGCACGCGACTGCACCCGAAATGATCCACGGCATTCACCTCGCATTCATCGCGCTCGGCAGCTGGACGATGCTCTCGACGCTGGTGTTCTTGAAGCTCAAGAAGAACGACGGCGAGGCCGTCAGCAGCCATAAATCGGTGAGCGAAGGCGGCTGAGCGCAAGCGCCGGCGCGGATCTGCGTCGCCGCTTATTCGGTCTTGATCGCGTGACCGCCGAATTGATTGCGCATCGCCGCGAGCAATTTATCGGAAAACGACTCGGCATCGCGCGATCGCAGCCGCTCGAGCAGCGAGGCCGTGATCACGACTGCGGGTACGCCGAGTTCGATGGCCTCGGCCACCGTCCAGCGCCCCTCGCCGGAATCGGCGACGAACGGCGCGATGCCGTGCAGGGCCGGATTTTTCTCGAGCGCATTGGCGGTCAAATCGAGCAGCCAGGAACGCACGACGCTGCCGTAGCGCCAGATCTCGGCGATCTGATGCAGGTCGAGTTTGAATTCTTCCTTGTGCTGCAAAATGGAAAAGCCTTCGGCATAGGCCTGCATGAGGCCATATTCGATGCCGTTGTGGATCATCTTCGTGTAGTGACCGGCGCCGACGGGGCCCACGCGGCCCCAGCCGCGATCCGGCGCCGGCGCCAGCGTCTCGAAGATCGGCTTCAAGCGCGCAACGACCGCTTCATCGCCGCCGATCATGAGACTGTAGCCTTCCGCGAGGCCCCAGACGCCGCCGCTGGTACCCGAATCAACATAGTCGATTTTCTTCGCGGCCACGGCAAGCGCTCGGCGCTGGGTATCGCGGTAATTGGAGTTGCCGCCGTCGATGATCGTATCGCCGGGCGAGAGCAGCGGCTGCAGCGCGCTCACCGTGGCATCGGTGATCTCGCCCGCCGGCACCATGAGCCAGAGCGTGCGCGGCGCTTTGAGTTTCTGCACCAAGGCCTCGAGCGAAGCCGCGGATTGCGCGCCCTTCGCTTCGAGCGCCTGTCGCGCAGGCTCCGACGGATCGTATCCGACCACCCGATGGCCGCCGCGCATCAGACGCTGCGCCATGTTTGCACCCATGCGCCCCAAACCGATCATCGCGAGTTCCATAGGATCTACACCCGAGCCGATGCGAGCGTTGCGCTCAAGGATTTCAGTATACGGCGGGGCTCGGGCGGCGGCATAGCGGAGTTTACTTGAACTTCAGAATGACCATCGCCGCCGGACTGCCGACGGCCTCGAACCGGCCCGTGAATTGCGGCGCACCGGTCGCGGCGGAAAGTCGAAATGAGGTGATCGAATCGCCTTTTTGATTGCAGCTGTAGAGGTATTGGCCGGTCGGGTCGATGACGAGGCTGCGCGGCGAGTCCGCATGGACCCAGGTGTCGCCGATGGCGCGCAATTGACCTTCGGCGTCGATCGCAAAGCTCGCGACCGAATTGTGCAAACGATTCGCGGCATACAGAAATCGGCCGTCCGCGCCGATCACGATTCCGGAGGTCAGATTGCTGCCGGCGAATTTCGGCGGCAGCGTCGAGATCGTTTGCTTGAGCCGCATCGCGCCATGCGCCGCATCGTAATCGTAAACCGCAATCTTGGCGTCGTGTTCGTAAAGATTGTAGAACAGGCGCCCGTTCGGGTGGAACACGAAATGGCGCGGCGCCGAACCCGCGGGCGCAGCAACCACCGGTGCGTCGGCCGGAAGCAGTCGGCCCGCCTGCGCATCGAAGCGCCAGACGAGCGTCAGATCGAGCCCGGCATCGTTGGCGACGACGAATTCGCCGCCGGGGTCCGGCGCGACCATGTGGATATGCGGGCCTTCGTGGTCGCTGACCGCGAATTGACCGGGCGGATCATCGATCGCGTGCGCAAGGTGCCGGGGTCCGACGCTAGGACGCACGTCGCTCGCATCGGCGAGCGCGCCATCGGCGCCGACGGGGAACACCGCGACGCTGCCGGTTCCATAGTTGGCGACGAACACGAACTTGCCGGATCCATGTACGCTGAGGTGCGCGGGGAACGTGCCCTGCGAGGCGACGATGCCGAGCCGCGTCAAGCGCATGCTGCGCGGATCGATCGCATAGCTCGCGACCGCGCCCGAGCGCCCGCCCGCATAGTTATCGATCTCGCTGACGGCGTACAGTCGCGTCTGATCCGGGTTCAGCGCGAGCCACGATGGATTACGGATATCGTCGAGCAGCTGAAGGTGTGTGAGCGCACTCGAGGCGAGATCGACGCGAAACACATAGATGCCGCCGCCGTTCGGCGTATAGGTTCCGACGAAGGCAAAGCCCGGCTGTGCCGGCTGCGCATCGAGCGATCCCGCAGCGAGCACGGCGGCGCTGAATTGAAGAAAACCGCGTCGGCTGATTGCTGTCACTAAATGTTCAAATACACCGTTAAGCTGGCCGCCGTCAACGTATCGCTCGTCGACGTGTAAATACTCTCGACCGTCATGCCGGTCGCGAGCGGCGATGCGGTGAAATCCGGCGGTGTCGAACCGAACGGGACGATGAGTCCCGTGACCTGCACCGGCGCGCCGACGATCGAATTCGTCAGATCCAGATCGCCGGTGGTAGTCAGCACATATTGGCTGGGATTCGAATCGGCGCCGGACGCGCTGCTCTGCTCGGGCAGCGTGATGGCCGTGCTGGCGCCGAGCGCTGCCAACAGGCACAAGTTGAGCCCGAGCGACAAAAACCGGCAATTAACTGCGCGCATAGGCCAGACCGAGCACCGCGTGAAGCGAAGATGCGCTGATTCTTGGCGGTCCGGCGCCTCTACGCAAGCCAAGATCTGTTAAGAATTCATCACCTGGCGCGCGAGCGTGAGGTAATGGCACTCAAGTCACAATAATCGAGCAAAGCGGCCGACTTACCATTAATCGCGGTCCCAATTTGCTAGGATTAGCCGGATGGCGAAAGCACCCAGCGGCCCCACTTTTCGTCCCCTGATCGTCGGAATCGGCGGCACGATACGCCTCGGATCCGCGTCGGAACATGCGTTGCGGTTCGCGCTCACCCAGGCCGGCGAACTCGGTGCCGACACCGAATTGCTGACCGGACCCGATCTTGCGCTGCCGATCTATGCGCCCGAAATGCCCGAACGCGACGCCACGGCGCAGCACTTCGTTTCGGTGTTGCGCCGCGCCCACGGCATCATCGTGGCTTCTCCCGGATACCACGGGTCGCTGTCCGGCCTCATCAAAAACGCACTCGATTATGCCGAAGACATGCGCGATGACGCGACGCCCTATTTCGAGGGCCGCGCGGTCGGACTCATCGCCTGCGCCTTCGGCTGGCAAGCGACCGGCACTACGTTGAGCGCGCTGCGCTCGATCGTGCACGCGCTGCGCGGCTGGCCGACGCCGCTCGGTGTCGCCATCAACACGAGCGTCGGCGGCTTCGATCGAGACAACATCAGCATGAGTCCCGCGGTCGCGGGCCAGCTGGCGATCATGGCTAAGCAGGTCGTGCAATTCGCGCGGCAGCGCGCTGCATTCGAACTGGCGGGCTAGGCAGCGGCCCGCGGATTCACTCGGCGGGTTTCGACGGTACGGCGGGTTCGATGGGCGCTTCCGGAACCGTGGCGCGCCGCTGCTGCTTGGCATCCTGCCGCGCCTTGCGGGCGGTCTCTTTCTGTTTCTTTGCGTGACGATAGTTCGGCTTGGCCAACGGGATCTCCTTCAATGGACGAAAACGGTTTCGCCGGGCTCGATATTACTCCGGCTGCACGGAAACGCGTACCGATAAACGATGGCGGCCGCCGCCGACGATCACACCGCGCAACGGCGAAACGTCGCCGAAGTCCCGCCCCCAGGCGATCGTGACGTGATCGGCGCCGACGCTGCAATCGTTGGTGGGGTCCAGATCGATCCAGCCGAACGGCGGGCAATAGACCGAGACCCAGGCATGCGAGGCGTCCGCGCCGACCAAAGGCGCACCCTGCGCACCCTGCGCACCCAGCGGTGTGGTGCGTAAATAGCCGCTGACGTAGCGCGCTGCCAAGCCGCGCGAGCGCAAACAGCCGATCATGATGTGCGCGAAATCCTGACACACGCCGCGCCGCGCCTGGAAGGCTTCCAAACCGGAGGTCTTGATGTCGGTCGTGCCGGGCGCATAGGTGAAGTCGCGGTGGATCTGGTGCATGAGCGCCAAGGCCGCGGCGAGTACCGGACGATCCGGCGTAAAACAATCGGCCGCATATTCGGTGAAGGTTTGCTTGATGCGCACATAACCCGACTCCATACGAAAGCGGCTCGCCTCCAAGCGCTCCGGCGTCGCTGGATTGTCGGGATAGCAGAGCGAGCGCCGTACCGCTTCCCAGGCGTGACTGTCCTCGGCCGCGCACGGCTCGGGGCTCTGCACCTCGACGTGCAGATGCGCCATGACCTCGAGCCGATCGTGCGGACGATCGTATTCGAGGCGCGTCACGGGATTGCCGAAGGCGTCAATATCGTCGTGCCGCACGCTCGGCGTGGGCTGCAGCGTGATCGAGTGCGAATGGCAGATCTGATTCGGCGCTTTGCGCGGCGTCAGGTGCAACAGCTGATGGGAATGCGCGACGTCCCCGCCGTAGGCGTAGACGGTCTCGTGGCGAACGCGATATTGACGCGTATCGCTCATGCCGCGACCACGATCAGATTCTCGTCGATCAGCGAGAAATACTTGAGGGACAGCCGATCCGAGAGCAGTCCCGCCGAGAACCCGAGTCCCTCGAGATGCTCGCTCAAGCAGACGCGCGCACGCTCGGCGCGCGTGCTATCGCCGTCGAGCGCGTGCAACTGCTGTTCTTGGACCAGCGAGACCGCCGCGTCGAGCGTGGCATCCGGCGCGCCGCCCAAGGAGGCCGCGATGCGCAGCAAGGAATATTCGATCTCTTGCCATTGAAACGCGAGCGCGCGCGGATTGGTTTGATCGAATACGAGCAGATCGATCGTCGCGCCCAGCTGTGGGGAGGCGAGATAGCGCGTGCGATAGGTAATCGTGCTGTCGCCGATATCGAGCAGCCATTCCAATTCTGCCTGGGTCGGCGTCGAGCCGGCGGCGAGGCGCTGCGCGAGCAGCGTGGAGAGAAATTGCAAGCGCTCCAGGCGGCGGCCCAGCATCAGCAGCCGCCAGCCGTCATCCTGCGTCATATCGTCGAGCGCGAATCCGGCGAGAGCCGCGAGCGATAGCAGCATGCGATCGAGGATCTCGCGCGGATCGGCGCCTTTGGCCGCGGCCTCGTGAAATTCGCGCTGAAACACGCCGATCGCACGCCAATTCTCGGCCGACAGACGGCTGCGCACCTCGGAAGCGCACCACACCAGGCGCTGCAGGTCCGCGGCCAGCCCCAAGGGATTCGACTCGCTGAATATCGGCAGCGTGGCCCCGCCCGCCGCTGGCAGGGCGTCCTCGCCGGCTTTCGGCATGCAGCCGAAATGACGGCAGGTCGCAACCGCCGCCGGCCACAGCGCGGCGTTGCTGCGCATCCCGATGCTTGCACGCAGGAGGCGCGCCTTGCTCTCGCAGCGTTCGCTGTATCGGCCGAGCCAATAGAGGTTCTCGACCAAGCGCGAGGGCAGTTCGTCATGCCGGACTTGCGTACGCGGCTGCGTCGCCGACCCGTATCCATCATCTACGGGGCGCGGATCCGGCGCCAGCACCCAAACGTCTTTGCTGCCGCCGCCGCGCTGCATCGACACGATGTCGACCGCGCCGTCGCCGGCGATCCGCGCGAGGCCCCCGGGCATGACCCGGAAACCCGTAGGCGTCGCGATCGCGTAGACACGAATGCCGAGGGCGCGCGCCGCAAGCTCTTGGGCGCCGCCGCCGCGCCATACCGGGGCTTGGGAAAACGCCAGACGTTCTTGCGCGACGTAGGCATGCGGCCGCTCGCGCAGCCGCTCGATCAGGCGCGCACGCGCCGGCGCTTCGAGATCGCGCCCGAATACCGCCTCGAAGCGCTGATTGGGAAACGCCGGTTTGATGACGAGGCCGTCGATGTGCTCAATGACATAGTCGAGCGCCGCCTGCTCGCCGCACCACCAGGTCGCCACCGACGGCAGACGCAGCGTCTCGCCGAGCAGCCGTTCTGAAATCGCCGGCATGAAGCCCATCCACGCCGCCGATTCGAGCACGCCGCTGCCGAGCGCATTGGCGATCATGACCCGGCGCGCGCGCGCGACGGCGATCAATCCGGGCACGCCGAGCGCCGAATCGCCGCGCAGTTCGACCGGATCGCAAAAATCGTCGTCGAGGCGACGCAAAATCGCATGCACGCGCCGCAGTCCGCCGAGCGACTTCAAGAACAGCGTGTCGCCGCGCACGGTCAGGTCATGACCCTCGACCAGGGGCAGACCCAGCTGGCGCGCGAGGTAGGCATGTTCGAAATAGGTCTCGTTGAACGATCCGGGCGTGAGGACGACCGCGAGCGGCGCTTCGCCGTCGTCGGCGACGCTCAGCAGATGTTCGCGCAAGGCGAGGAAAAATCCGCCGATCGAGCGCACGCCTAAGTCGTTGATGAGGTCCGGGAAGACGCGCGTGATGATCTGACGATTCTCGAGCGCATAGCCGGGCCCGGACGGCGTTTGCGTGCGATCGGCGAGCGCCCACCAGCGTCCATCGGCGGAGCGCGAGATATCGACCCCATAGACATGCAGCCAGTTTTGCCCGAGCGGATTGAGCCCGTGGCAGGGCCACAAGAAATTCGGGTGCCCGAAGGGCAGCTCCGGCGGCACGAGTCCCTCGCTGAGCAGGCGTTGCGGTCCGTACAGATCGGCGAGCAAGGCATCCAGGAGCTGCGCGCGCTGGGCGACGCCCAGTTCGATTTCGTGCCACTCCGCCGCCGTCAGCAACAAGGGCAGCGGATCGAGCACCCAGGGACGATCGCGTCCCTGGGGATCGGCGTAGACGTTGTAGGTCACGCCATTTTCGACGATGAGCCGGCGCGCAAGCTCGGCACCGCGCCGCACCGATGCGGCACCGTCGCCCGCGAGCCGATCGATCAGCGGGCGCCAATGCGGGCGCACCGCACGCTCCGGATCGAGCAATTCGTCGTATCGACGCGCGTCGCTCACATAGGTTTCGAGGCGTGGTTCAGCCATTGGCGAGACTTAGCTGCTCACTTGCGTAGATCCAGCGTGAACGGGAATTCGGCATCGACGATCTCGGTGCTCACCTGCATCGCGCCCGGCGTATGGCCCATGCGAAAGAAACGCGCCAGACGCCGGCTCTCCGCCTCGTACGAATTGACCGGGAATACCTCGTGGCTGAGGCCGCCGGGATTCGTGACATGATACTGACATCCGCCTGCGGAACGGCTCATCCACGTATCATAAAGATCGAACGTCAGCGGCGCATGGATGCCGATCGTCGGGTGCAGCGCGGTCGGCGGCTGCCAAGCCCGGTAACGCACCGCGCCGACGAACTCGCCGACGCGGCCCGTGGGCCGCAGCGGGACCCTGCGGCCATTGCAGGTCACGGCATAGCGCTCCGGCGCAAGACCCGTGACGGCCACTTGTAAGCGTTCCACCGACGAATCGACATAGCGCACGGTGCCCCCGGGCACGCCCTGCTCGCCCATGACGTGCCAGGGTTCGAGCGCCTGGCGCAGCTCGAGCAGCGCGCCGCGCACGGCGAAATCTCCGAGCTTCGGAAAGCGAAATTCGAAATGCGGCGCAAACCAATGCGCCTGCAATGCGAAGCCGGCCGCCTGCGTTTCGGCGATCACGTCGGCGAAATCCCGCTCGACGAAGTAAGGCATCATGAAGCGGTCGTGCAATTCGCTGCCCCAACGGACCAAGTCGGCGGGCGCGTACGGCGTGCGCCAGAATCGCGCGACCAAGGATCGCAGCAGCAGCTGCTGCGTCAAACTCATGTGCGCATGCGGCGGCATTTCGAACGCGCGCAGCTCGAGCAGCCCGAGCCGGCCCGTCGAGGTGTCCGGCGAATACATCTTGTCGATGCAAAATTCGGCGCGATGGGTATTTCCCGTGACATCGATGAGCAGGTTGCGCAGCAGCCGGTCGGTGAGCCATGGCGCGCAGGATTCGCCGGGCTTCGGAAAATGTTTGAACGCGATCTCGAGCTCGTGCAGCGAATCGTTGCGCGCCTCATCGACGCGCGGTGCCTGCGATGTGGGTCCGATGAACAATCCGGAGAACAAGTAGGACAGCGAGGGATGGTTGTGCCAATAGCCGAGCAGACTTCGGAGCAGGTCCGGCCGGCGCAAGAACGGCGAATGCTGCGCCGTGGCGCCGCCGAGCACGAAGTGATTGCCGCCGCCGGTGCCGACATGGCGGCCGTCGAGCATGAATTTTTCCGACCGTAAGCGCGACTGGTGTGCCGCCTCATACAGAAACGAGGTTCGCTCGACGAGTTCGTCCCAATTCGCCGACGGCTGTACGTTGACTTCGATGACGCCGGGATCGGGAGTCACGCGAAAGTTGCTGAGGCGCGGATCGACCGGCGGCTCGTAGCCTTCGATGATCACGGGCTGAGCGAGCGCCTCGGCGACCGCTTCGACGGCGCCGATCAATTCCAAATACTCTTCGAGCTCGCGCACCGGCGGCATGAAGATGTAGAGCACCCCGTCGCGGGCCTGCGCGCACAAGGAGGTACGCGTCAGCGCCACGGCCGATTGCCGCGCCTTAGGAAGCTCGGCGACGACGACGGAGGTGCGCGCGGGATCGCGGCGCTGGTATTGGCGGCGAATCGCCGCGTGACTCGCCAATGCGGGAAATTCGCGCGTCGGATCCGGCGCATGAATGAACGGGAAATCCGCGCTCGCGATCCAGGGCTGCGAATCGAGGGGAAGCCGGTAGCCGATCGGCGAATCGCCGGGAATCAGGTAGCAGCGTTCGCTGCGCAGGAACCACGGACCCGTTTGCCAACGCAGCCCGTCGGCGCTGCGTGCGACCGGCAATACATGGCCGACGACCTTGTCGAGCCCTCGCTCGAACACTTTCGCGAGCCGCTCTCGCTCGAGCGGATCCTTGAGCGCGGAATCGAACGGATCGACGTTGACCGGCAAGCGGCGCTCGCGCCAGAGGTAATAAAACGCATCCTCATAGGCCGGAAACACGAACTTCGGATCGAAGCCGAGTTCCACCGCGACGCGTGCGAGAAAGCGTTGCGATTCCAAGTCGGTGACGGCGCCGCGCGCGTGTTCATCGGCAATCAGCGCGGGATTGACCCAAATCGGCTCGCCGTCCTTGCGCCAATAACAATTCAAGGACCAGCGCGGCAATTGCTCGCCGGGATACCACTTTCCCTGACCGAAGTGCGCGAGCCCCTGGGGCGCGTACTGCTTGCGCAGGCGGTGGTACAGATCGGCCGCATAACGGCGCTTGGTCGGACCGAGCGCGGCGGTACTCCATTCCTCGCCGTCCGGATCATCGATCGCGACGAAAGTCGGCTCCCCGCCCATCGTCAGGCGCACATCGAGCGCTTGCAGATCCACATCGACCGCGGAGCCCACGCTTTGGATCGCGGCCCAGTCGGCTTCCGAATAGGGCTTCGTGACGCGCGGCGCTTCCCAGATCCGCCGCACGCTCATGTGATGCTCGAACACGGTCTCGCATTCATCGACGGCCCCCGAGACGGGCGCCGCGCCCGAAGGCTCGGGCGTACAGGCAAGCGGCAGATGCCCTTCTCCGGCGAGCAATCCCGAGGTCGGATCGAGACCGATCCAACCCGCGCCGGGCAGATACACTTCGCACCAGGCATGCAGATCGGTGAAGTCCTGCGCCGGACCCGCGGGTCCGTCGAGCGCTTTGACGTCCGGCACGAGTTGAATCAAATAGCCCGAGACGAAACGCGCGGCGAGTCCAAGGTGGCGCAGCAGTTGCACCAACAGGGCCGCGGAATCACGGCACGAGCCGCTGCGCTGCTCGAGCGTCTGCTCGGGGCTCTGCACGCCGGGCTCGAGGCGGATGACGTAGCGGATATCGGCGGCGACGCGACGGTTGACGTCGACGAGGAAATCGATCGTGCGGCGCGGTTCTCGCGAGATGCCATTCAAATACGCCGAGATCAACGGCGTCGCCGGCGCCTTGATCAGATACGGCGCCAACTCGCGCCGTTCGTCCGATTCATACTTGAACGGAATCTTCTCCGCATACGGCGCCAGGAAAAAATCGAATGGATTGAACACCGACATTTCGGCGACCAAATCCACCTCGATGCGCAGCTCGCGCGTCTCGTCGGGAAAGACCAGGCGTGCAAGGTAGTTCGATTCCGGGTCCTGCTGCCAATTGATGAAATGATCGGCCGGCATGACCCGCAGTGAATAGCTGAGTATGCGCGTACGGCAATGTGGCGCCGGCCGGAGCCGCACGATCTGCGGGCTCAAGCCCACGGGCCGATCGTAGCGGTAGTGCGTTAGATGATTGAGCGCGACATGGATCGACACAGACTTTCTCCAAGCACCACGCGAAGATCCGCACCACATTGGTGCGCATCGCCGTTGGAACACCTGCCGAGGCAAGGCCTCTGCGCGCTAGTTTATAACGCCAATCCTTGGGATAGGGACGAGATCAGCGGCTATTGGCGGCTCACGAGCACGATCCGATCGGCAAATCGCGCCAACTCGCGCATCGGCAGGCCCTGCGCGGCGAGTCGTTCGCGGCTCGCCGGCGGCATGATCGCAAAACCCGCGGGCAGCGCCGTCCAGGCGCGCGCAAACTCCTCGGTGCCGGCAATCGCGCGGCCGGGATCCTGGCGCAGTCCGAGCGCGAACTCATCGCGATAATCGACGAGGGTAAGCTCGCGGCCCAGGTAGAACGGCAAGGACTGTTCATAGGTTTGAACGGAAAAAATGGCGGCCCCCGCGGGCGCGACACGCCGCAGCGTCGCCGCGATATCCTTGGCGCTGAAGAATTGCTGCACATCGCACGCGCCGACGGTGATCGCCAGAGCCGCGCCGAACCAGCCCGCGCCGAGCGCGGCCGAGGCGCCGAGAAATCGCCTGCGCGACGTGAGCACGAATGCGGCGGCCGCGGCTGCGCCGAGCGCAAGGCTCACCCAGAGGAGCGCGGGACGCAATTCGACCGCAAGCGCGCGGCCGTGCGCCGAACTCCAGATCGCGCTCGCATAGACGAGCGTGCCGGCCGCAAACAGCAGCGTCAGTGCCGTGCCTGCGAGCAGATGCTTGCGCTCGTCGCCCTGCATGGGTTCGGCGCACAACAACGCGAGAGTCGGCACGCAGGGCAGAATATAGGGAATCAATTTCGAATCGGAAAACGAAAAAAATACCAACACGAATGCCGACCAAATCCACAACAGGCGCCGCGCATTGAAATCCCCCGCCGGTTGCGCGCCGCGCCAGCCGATCGCAAGCGCCCGCAGCGCCTGCGTGATCCACGGCAGCACGCCGACGATCAGTACCGGTATGAAGAACCACCACGGCTCGCTGCGCGCTTCGATCGGCGTCAGAAAGCGCTGAAAATGTTCGCGAATGAAGAAGAATTGCAGGAATTCCGGATTGGCGCGAGCCGCTAATGCGAACCACGGCACCGCGATCGCCGCGAACACCGGAATTCCATACCGGAAATTCAACTGCGAGAGCATTCGCCGATCGCGCTGCCACAGCACGTAGGCGACGAGCGTAAAGCCGGGTATCACGACGCCGATCAAGCCCTTGGTCAGTACCGCGAGCGCCATCGCCGCCCAACAGCCGAGCATCCAGCCGCGCGTGGCCGGCGGCCGCTCGCGACTGGACTGCGCAAAGACGAAGCACGCCAAACTCGCGAGCAGCCAAAAGCTCAAGCTCATATCGAGGGTCAGCTGATGGCCGAGCAAGATGAACAGGATCGATCCGGCCGCGAGCAACAGCGCCTTGAGCCCCGCGTTGAAGCCCCAGAGGCGGTAGCCGATCGCGAACACCAGCACGAGCGACAGATAGCCCGCAACGCCGGTGTAGAGGCGCGCGCTCCACTCGGCCTCGCCCACGGCCGCGAACAGCAGCGCCGTCGCCCAATACTGCAGCGGCGGCTTCTCCAGATAGACGAAGCCGTCGAGGTGCGGGATGACCCAATCGCCGCCGCTCAAGATTTCGCGCGGTATCTCCGCGTAGCGGCCCTCGTCCGGATCGTAGAGCGGCCGTCCCACGAGCATCGCAAACCACAGAATCGTGAAAACGAACGCCGCCGCGACCAACAGCCGCTTGTGGCGGTCATCGAGCATGAATGCGCATAAGTTTGAACCCAAAGAGAAGCACCCGTTGCTACTATACCGTCACGCATGATCGCCGAATCGCAAAAATCCTGGGGATACACCGCGGGTCTCGGATTGGCCGTTCTCGCCTTCATCAATTTATTCAATTACCTCGATCGCTACGTCGTCGCGGCGCTGTTCGAGAGCCTCAAGCATTCGGTATTGGCGTTGTCGGACGCGCAATTGGGCTCGTTGATGAGCGCGTTCTTGATCGTCTACACGCTTTCCGCGCCGGTTTTCGGCGCGCTCGGTGATCGGCGGGCGCGACCGAGGCTCATCGCCTTCGGCGTGTTCCTCTGGAGCCTCGCGACCTGCGTCTCGGGTTTCGCCGGCAGTTATCTGTGGCTGCTGCTCGCGCGCGCCTCGGTCGGCGTCGGCGAAGCGGCCTATGGGACGATCGCGCCGAGCTTGCTCGCCGATTATTTTCCGCTCGCCAAGCGCGGCCGCGTCATGGCGATCTTCTTCTGCGCGATACCCGTCGGCTCGGCGCTCGGCTACGTCATCGGCGGCTTGGTCGATGTGAATTACGGCTGGCGCGCGGCATTTTTCGTCGCCGGCGGCCCGGGATTGGCCTTGGCCGCGCTATGCTTGTTTCTGCGCGATCCGCCGCGCGGCGCTCAAGACGACGGCGAAATCGCAGCCCGCCAATCGATCGCCGATGCCGCCAATCTCTCGGTCAGCGCCGCGACGCTGGCGACCTATCGGCGCCTGATCGGCAACAAACCCTACGCGCTGACGGTGCTCGGATACGCCGCCTACACGTTTGCGGTCGGCGGGCTCGCCGCCTGGATGCCGGCATTTCTCGAGCGCGTGCGCGGCATCCCGAGCGGCGAGGCGGCGATCGGCTTCGGCAAGCTCGTCGTCATCACGGGACTCGTCGGCACCTTCGTCGGCGGCTGGTTGGGCGATTATTGTGCCAAGTATTCGCGCGAGGCCTATCTGTGGCTCTGCGCGATCGCGACCTTGATCGCGGCGCCTTTCGTCTGGGCGGCGCTCACGGCGGCCTCGCCCAGCCACTATTGGACGTACATGGTCATCGCCCAATTGCTGATGTTCCTATCGACGGGCCCGGTCAATGCCGCGATCGTCAACCTGGTCGCACCGATCGAGCGAGCGTCCGCGGTCGCGCTCAGCGTATTCGCGATCCACTGTCTGGGGGACGTGCTGTCGCCGTATTTGATCGGCGCCGTGTCGGACGCGACCTCGCTCGCGGTCGCGGTGCAAATCGTGCCGGCGGCCGTCATCGTCTCGGGCGCCGTTTGGTGCCTCGCGGCGCGCGCGCAGGCACGAGCATCCGTGCAATCGGCGGCCCCGAAATGATTAGGAGCATCCACGCATGACTATGCAGGCTTCGATGCAAGCCGCATCGATACGTGAGGCGAGCGAGGGCGATTTGCCGGCGATCGTCGCGATCTATAATGAAGTGATTGCCAACACGACTGCGGTCTACAGCGAAACCCCCGAGACGCTCGATGCGCGCCAAGCGTGGTGGCGCCATCGGCAAAGCCAGTCGTATCCCGTGCTGGTCGCGGAGCACGAGGGCGCGGTCGCGGGCTTCGCATCGTTCGGCGATTTTCGTGCGTGGCCGTGTTATCGCTACACGGTCGAGCACAGCGTCCACGTGCGCGCCGATCGGCGCGGGCGCGGCATCGGCAGTGCGCTCGTAAGCGCGTTGTTGCCGCGCGCCGCGACCTTGGGCAAACACGTCATGATCGCCGGCGTCGATGCCGCCAACACCGCATCGATCCAGATGCACGAGAAATTAGGCTTCCGGCGCGTCGCACAGTTCAGCGAAGTCGGCCGCAAATTCGATCGCTGGCTCGATTTGGTGTTCCTGCAGCGCTTCCTCGACTAAAGGCCGCCGCCGCCCCTCCCTCAGGCGCGAGCCCGATCGATGGCGGCGAGCGATGCGGCGAGGTCCGCGCGCGCCGCGATATCCTCGACGTCCATCGACAGCTTGCGCTGCCAGTTCGGATATTCGCCGCTCGTACCGGGTACGTTGACCGGTTCCGTCATACTCAGTAAATCCTCGATTTGCACGGCCGCAAGCGCTGCGCTCGAGCGCGCGAGGTACAGGTGCAGCGCCTGCGCGAGTTCGGCGGTGAACGGCTCATGCGCCGCTGCGGGCTGGGCGGGCGCGAGCCCCTGGGCACGCAACGCGCTGAGCAAGGCGACGCGGTCCTGATCGCGCTCCGCGACCACATGCGCCTGTATTTCGGCACTGGGATACAAATGCAGCCGCGCACGCAATTCGATATCGAGCGCCTCCCAATAGCCGCGCAAGGTCGGCATATCGTGCGTCGTCACGGTGGCCAACGCCTGGCGCACGAAGTCCTTGGGCTCGCGAAACACGCCGCCGTCCTTTTCGAACAACATGACTTTGTAGTGGTAAATGCCGAATTGTGGCATTGCGACGCGCATCTCGTTGGGTACCACGCCGAGATCCTCGCCGACCACCAGACATTGATTGCGCACGCTCTCGAGCGCGAGAACGGTCAGGAGTTGATGCATGGGGTAATGCACGTACGCCCCGTCGAGCGGCGAGGAATTCGCGGGTACCCACCACAACCGAAACAGCGACATGACGTGATCGAGCCGCAGCGCGCCGTAGTAGCGCATATTGGCGCGAATCAAGCGCGCGAAGCCCTGCAGCCGGTCGTTCTGCATGGCGAGCGGATCGGGCGGTGGAATGCCCCAGCCCTGCCCTTTGAGGGCCAGCGGGTCTGGCGGCGCACCGATCTCGGCCTGCAGGCGGTTGCTCGTGCGGTCGATCCAAGTCTCGGATCCCGACGCGCTCGCGCCCACTGCATAGTCGCCGTAGAGCCCGATCGGCATGCCGAGCTCGCGCGCCAAGGCCTGCGCCTGCGTCAATTGCTCGTGCGCGAGCCATTGCAGATAGGCAAAGAATTCGACGTCGGCGGGATGCTCCGCGGCGTAGCGAACGGCCGCCGCGGCGTCCGGATCCTGATACGGCGTCGGCCAACTCATCCAACCGGAAGACGCTCCCACGCCGCCATGCAGATGCCGATCGAGCGCATCGAAGCATGCGTGCTTGCGCAAGTTCTCGCCGCCCGCAGCGACGAACGCACGGAAGCTCGCCGCACGCGCCCCGCCCTTCGCGAGCTGCGTATCGCGAAAATCGTGATACAAGATCTGCAGTATCTCGAACTTGGCATCCGCGACTCCCTGATAATCGACCAAGGGGTCGGAGCGCAGCTTAGTCAAGCGAGCGGCGAATTCCCGGTCGGCGAGGCGCGCTTGCGCCGGCGCGCAGCTCGAGAACTCCGCTATCGCCGGCACGGCGATGTAGAGCACATTGAGAAAATGACGGTTCGACGCGCTGTAGGGACTCGATTTTTGCGGTTCGGTCGGGCACAGCGCGTGCAACGGATTGACGCCGATGAAGCCCGCGCCGAGCGGCGCCAACCAGCGGATCAAGCGGCCCAGATCGCGGAAGTCGCCGATGCCCCAGTTGTCGCGCGAACGCACGGTGTAGAGCTGCACCGCGACGCCCCACAAGCGCTTGCCGGCGACGATCGCAGGCGGCTCGTAGCACTGCGGCGCCGACATGATCAGCGTGCAGCGATGCATCGCGCCGCCGCCAATCCGCGCCTGCAACTCGTGATATCCCGGCGGCAGATCGAGCGGCAATTCGAAGCGGCGCCGCGTGATCCACGATCCGCCGACCTCCCCGCGCCACAGTTCCGGGAAGTCGGCCGTGGAAACGGCGCCTTCGCGCACGCTGCCGTCCTCGAGGCGCAGTGTCCAGATCAGCGTCGAACCGAACTCGCTGCCCGTAATGTTGCTATCGAAGCCAATGCGCGAGCCGCGGGCGGCCGCGACCGGCGGCAGCAGGCTGCGCGACCTTAGCGACTCGAGCGCGCGGATTTGTTCGGCGAGAGCGCCCGCGTCGTCGAGCTTGCATCCCATCGCCTCGAGAATCGCCGTCTTGGTTTTGAGGCTGAATTGTTTGAGCTCGCCGCGATAGTCGTGATAGGCATCGCCCAATCCGCGCAACGCGGCCAGCTGCTGGATCAATTGTTGGTTCACCGGTTCAGCACTCCAGCAAAACGACGCTGCGTGCGCCGAGCGCGTAGTGAGCGGCGTCGCCGAGCTGCGCCGCGGGCGTCTCGTGCGCGGCGGGCGTTTCGTGCACGGCGGCGACCGGATCCGCGGCGGCGGCCGTCGCAAGCGCGTCCGTCTCGTGCGTGGCAGCGGCCGGATCCGCGGCGGCGGCGGTCTCGAGCACGTCGGACTCGCGCGCGGTATCGAAGCGGCAAATCCACGGCGATCCGACGGCGGACGGCGGTAGCGCAAAGAGCTGATCGGTCTTACCGGCATTGAGCAGCACGAGCAGGCGCCCCGCGGGTTGATTGCCGCGACCGAACCAGGCACCGAGCACACGCAGTTCGGGGTCCAACCAATCGGTATGCCTCACCTCGCCACCGCGCGGATGCAGCCACGCGACGTCCTTGGCGCCCGCGCGCGAGGCAACTCCTTTGAAAAACGTCTCGCGCCGGAATTCCGCGTACTGGCGCCGCACGCGCGCGAGCAGCTGCACGAACGCGACCAGATCGGCATTGCTCTCGAGCAGCTGCCAATCGACCCAGGATATTTCATTGTCCTGGCAATACGCGTTGTTATTGCCGAGCTGCGTTCGCGAAAATTCATCGCCGCCCTGCAACATCGGTACGCCTTGCGAGAGAAACAGCGTCGCCAATAGATTGCGCTGTTGTCGGCGCCGCAGTGCGCGAATCTGCGCATCGGCGGTCGGCCCCTCGACGCCGCAATTCCAACTGAGGTTGTGGCCGTGGCCATCCGAGTTGTTCTCGAGATTCGCCTCGTTGTGCCGTTCGTCATAGGAGACGAGATCCGCGAGCGTGAAACCGTCGTGCGAGCTCACGAAATTGATGCTGGCGGTCGGTTTGCGCCCGTTATGGCGGAAGATGTCGCTCGAGCCGGCGAAGCGCTCGGCGAGTTCTCCGGATTTGCCGCCGTCGCCGCGCCAGACCGCACGCACGGCGTCGCGGTAGCGATCATTCCACTCGCTCCAACCCGCCGGGAAGCGCCCCAATTGATAGCCGCCTAAGCCGATATCCCAGGGCTCCGCGATCAGTTTGACGAAGGCGAGCGACGGCTCGGCACGGATCGCCTTGAAGAACGGGGAGGTTTCGTTGAACCCATGGCTATCGCGCGCAAGCACGGTGCCGAGATCGAAGCGAAAACCGTCGACGTGCATCTCTTCGACCCAATATTTCAAACAATCGATGATCAACGCGCGCACGACGGGGTGTTCGCAATTGAGCGTATTGCCGCAGCCGGTGAGATTTTCGTAGTAACGCGCATCGCTGCGGATCAGGCGGTAATAAACCGTGTTGTCGATGCCGCGCAGGCTCAAGGTCGGGCCAAATTCGTTACCTTCGGCGGTGTGATTGAATACGACATCGAGGATCACTTCGATGCCCGCGGCGTGAATTGCCTTGACCATCGTCTTGAATTCGACGACCGGGTCCTCTATCGCGTATTGGCCGGCGGGCGCGAACCAGGCGATCGAGTTATACCCCCAGTAATTGGTCAGCCCGCGGTCGAGCAGGAACTGTTCGCTGACGAACGCCTGGCAGGGCAGCAGTTCCACGGCCGTGACGCCGAGGGAATTGAGATGCTCCAAGACCGGCGCGACGGTCAATCCCAGATACTTGCCGCGCCAGGTCTCGGGCACCGCCGGATGTCGCTGGGTATATCCCTTGACGTGCAATTCGTAAATGACGGTGTCGCGCCAGGGGATCGCCGGCGGACGATCGCCGCCCCAGGCAAACTTCGGGTCGACAACTCGCGCGCGCAGCGGCGCACGCCGCGACAACTCGCGCGCATACGGGTCGATGAGCGGCTTATCGGCGTCGAATCGGTGGCCCGTCTGCCCATCGCTCGGCCCATGGATGTAATACGCGTATTCGGTGCCGGGGCGGGCACGGCGCGTCGAGACCGCGCCGTGCCAAACGTCGCCGGTGCGCGAGGGAAGGTCGACGCGAGTTTGCTCGACACCGGTGAGCGCATCGAATAAACAGAGCTCGATACGCGTCGCGTGACTCGAGAACAGCGCGAAATTGACGCCCTGTTTGGTCCAAGTGGCGCCCAAGGGTCTCGGTAGCCCCGCCTGAATGCCTTTCACATTAGACCGGCCCGATGAAGTACAGCGCCCCCAGCGGTGGCAGATTGACCTTCAGGGAATAGGGATAGCCTTGGCAGCCTTCGTGCGTAGCCTCGATGAGCGACTGGCTGTTGTAACCGGAACCGCCGAAGCGCGTCTCGTCCGTATCGAGTATCTTGCGGTATTGGCCGAGATCGCTGACTCCGAGCGAATATCGATCGCGCGGCACCGGCGTCGCATTGAACACGCAGGTCAACGGCGCACCGGCATCTCCGCCCGTGCAGCGCCGCTGGAACGCCCAGACGCTCTCATCCGCATTGTGCAGATCCACCCAGCGGAAGCCGTCGTAATCGGCATCGCTGCCGAACAGCTGCGGGCTCGCCAAATACAGATGATTCAAATCGCGGCAGAAATCGCGCAAATTGCGGTGCGTCGCCTGTTCGAGCAGATACCAGTCGAGTTGCTCGTAGTCGCGCCACTCCTGCCATTGGCCGAACTCCGAGCCCATGAACATGAGCTTCTTGCCGGGATGCGCCATCATATAGGCGAGCAGCAAACGGAAGTTCGCGCGTTTTTGCCAGTCATCTCCGGGCATCTTGGTCAGCAACGCGCGCTTGCCGTGCACGACCTCGTCGTGTGAAATCGGCAAGATGAACTTTTCGGACCAAGCGTACATGAACGAAAACGTGATGAGCTGGTGATTGTAACGCCGGTGCACCGGGTCGAGCGCGATGTACCTCAAGGTGTCGTTCATCCAGCCCATGTTCCACTTGAAGTTGAAGCCGAGTCCGCCGTGCTCGGGCGGCTGGGTCACTCCGGCGAAGGCGGTCGACTCCTCCGCGATCATCAGCGCACCGGGAAACTCGTGATGCACGGCGGAATTCAACTGCCGCAAGAAATCGATCGCCTCGAGATTCTCCCGGCCGCCGTATTTGTTCGGCAACCAATCGCCGGGATTGCGGCTGTAATCCAGGTAGAGCATCGAGGCCACGGCATCGACGCGCAGTCCGTCGACGTGAAAACGGTCCATCCAATACAGCGCGTTGGAGACCAGGAAATTGCGCACCTCGTGGCGTCCAAAATTGAAGATCTTGGTACCCCATTCCACGTGCTCGCCGAGGCGCGAATCGGCGTGCTCGTAGAGCGCGCTGCCGTCGAAATACGATAGGCCGTGATCGTCGCGCGGAAAATGCGCGGGCACCCAATCCAAGATCACGCCGATGCCGGCCTGGTGGCAGGCGTCGACGAATCGCATGAAATCCTGTGCGGATCCGTAGCGCGAGGTTGGCGCGAAATAGCCGGTGATTTGATAGCCCCAAGACGCATCGAGGGGATGTTCGGCCACGCCCATGAGTTCGATATGCGTATAGCCGAGTTCGGTGACGTAGGGGATCAGTTGTTCGATGGCTTCGAGCCAGCTCATGAACGGCGGCTTGCGCTGATCCCAGGGACGGCGCCAGGAGCCGAGATGCACCTCATAGGCGTTGAACGGACGGCGCAGTGCATTGCTGGTGCGGCGCGTGCTCAGCCAGCTCGCGTCGTTCCAGACATAGCCGTCGAGCGAGGCGACGACCGACGCGTTGTCGGGCCGCAGCTGCATCGCGAATCCATAGGGATCGGATTTGAGAAACAGGTGGCCGTCGCGCGTGCGGATCTCGTATTTGTAGAGGCTGCCGAGGCCGACCTTGGGAATGAGGGTTTCCCAGACGCCCGAGACCCCGCGGCCGTGCATGATGTTGCGCCGACCGTCCCAATCGTTGAACGGGCCGACGACGCTGACCCGCTCGGCATTCGGTGCCCATACCGCAAATCGGGTTCCCGCTGTGACCCCATCGGGCTGCGGATGCGCTCCGAGCTTCTCGTAGATTCGATTGTTCGTGCCCTCGCCGAACAAATACAGATCGAAATCCGAAATGTCGCTTTCAGCCAATTCCGCTTACATCCTCAGATGACGGGTTTGACGGCCCAAATTCGGTCCGCATACTCCCGAATGCTTCGGTCACTCGAAAAATATCCCATGTTCAAGCAATTGATGATCGCCTTCCTGCTCCATGCGTCCTCGTTCTTATACAGCTCATCGACTTCGGATTGTGCCCTATCATAGTCGGCAAAATCGGCCAACACCAAATAGGGCTCGCCTTCGCTGAGCAAACGGCTCACGATCAACTTGCCGTCATCCGGACGATCCGGCGAAAAGAATCCGGAATCGATGAGCTCGAGCGCCGCCTTGAGCTCGGGATTCGCATCGATTTCCCGGCTCGGCACATAGCCCGACGCACGTCTGGCGGCGACTTGGTCCGCCGTCAGACCGAATATAAACACGTTTTCCGCCCCCACGTGGTCGCGAATCTCAATATTGGCGCCATCGAGAGTACCGATCGTGAGCGCGCCGTTGAGCGCGAGCTTCATATTGCCGGTGCCCGACGCCTCCATGCCCGCCGTGGAGATTTGCTGCGACAAATCGGCCGCCGGCATGATCTTTTGCGCGAGCGACACGTCGTAATCGGGCAAAAATGCCACTTGCAGCTTGCCGCGCATGCTTTGATCGGCATCGATCGTGCGCGCGACGTTGTTGATGAGCTTGATGATCGCCTTGGCCATCACATAGCCGGGAGCCGATTTGCCCGCGAACAGCACCGTGCGCGGCACGACCGCCGCTTCGGGATTCGCGCGGATGCGGTTGTAGCGGACCACGACATGGAGCAAATTCAGCAGTTGGCGCTTGTATTCATGGATCCGCTTGACCTGCACATCGAATAGCGAATTGACGTTGATATTGATTCCCAATCGCTTCTTGAGCTCCTCGGCGAGCCGCAACTTGTTGGCGCGCTTGATGGCGCGAAACAAGCGCCGAAACTCCGGATCCTCGGCCGAGCCGATGAGCCTTCCGATCTCCTCGAGATCGTTCTCCCAGCCGACTCCCAAGCGTTCGGTCAGCAGCTGCGAGAGTCCGGGGTTCGATTGCTTGAGCCAGCGGCGAACCGCGATGCCGTTGGTCACGTTGATGAACCGATTCGGATACATCTCGGCGAAACCCGTGAATACGTGTCTGCGCATCAATTCCGTATGCAGCTTGGCGACGCCGTTGACGCGGTGACTGCCGATGACCGCGAGGTGCGCCATGCGAACATAGCGGGCCCCGTTCTCGACGATGATCGAGAGGCGGCGTTGGCGGTCCGCATCTTGCGGATAGCACGCCGCGAGCGCGGCCAGGAAATCGCGGTTGATCAAATAGATGATTTCGAGGTGGCGCGGCAACAGGCGCTCGAACAGCGCGACCGGCCAAGTTTCGAGCGCTTCGGGCAGCAGCGTGTGGTTGGTGTATGAAAATACCGCGTTCGTGATTCGCCATGCGGCGTTCCAGGCGAGCCGATGCTCATCGACGAGCAGACGCATCAACTCCGGAATCGCGACCGTCGGATGCGTGTCGTTGAGTTGGATCGCGATCGCATTGGGCAAGGATTCGAGCGATCGGCCTTCACTGAGGTGCGTCGCGAGCATGTCTTGCAGGCTCGCACTGACGAAGAAATACTGTTGCTTGAACCGCAGTTCCTTGCCCTGCTGCGTCGAATCGTCGGGGTAGAGCACCCGCGATAGATTCTTCGCCTCGATTTGCTCTTGCACGGCCCCCGTATAGTCGCCCTCATTGAAGGCATCGATGTCGAACGGGCTGATGCCGCGGGCCGACCACAGGCGCAGGTGATTGACCGTCGAGGAGCGATTGCCCGGAATCAGCTGGTCGAAGCCGATCGCATTGAGATCGTGCGTCCCGATCCAGCGATGCGGCAGCGTCGGATCATGGCCGTCGAGCGCTTCGGTGCGGCCGCCGAATTTCACGACGTATTGGGCGTTGCCGCGGGGGGTTTCCCAGACATTGCGCAGGCGCAGCCAACTGCTCGCGACCTCGCGCTGCGCGCCCTCGTCGTCGATGACCTGTGTGAAAATGCCGTAGTCATAGCGGATGCCATAGCCCACGGCCGGGTATTGCAAGGTCGCCATGGAATCCATGAAACAAGCCGCGAGCCGGCCGAGCCCGCCGTTGCCGAGCCCCGGGTCGACTTCCTGCGCCGCAATATATTCGAGCTCATAACCCATGCTGTGCAACGCTGTACGTGCTTCCTCGACGAGGTTGCCGCCGAGACTCGACAGGGCGTTCAATAGCGATCCGCCTGGCAAATACTCGAGCGACAGATAGCAAATACGCTTCACGCGTGCCTTGGCGACCCGCTGCTGCGAAGTCAACCACCGCAGCGTCAATTCCTCGCGAACCGCCAGCGACAGCGCATCGTAGATATCGCGCGGCGTCGCGGTATCCGCATTCTTGCCCAAGGCACGGGCCAATCGATCCAGCAGCGCCGCTTGCAGCATTCCGGGTTGCAGGTCGACGCTACGCCGCATTGAGAACTGTGTCACAGCCGAATTCATAGGCACCGCATCGCCCTCTTCCGCATTACGTTCAATATAGAACGACTAACCTACAGGTTACTATAAGGGGAATAACGGAGCCATGTCGCGGAACCTTAATCGTATGCAATCCAATGATTTGACTGCGTCTGCGGCCCTCACGATGGCGATCGGCGTCGACGTCGGCGGCTCGTCGATCAAATGTGCGCTGGTCGACCTCGCGACCGGTGAGTTCGTCGGCGAGCGCCTCAGTACGCCGACGCCCGCGCAGGATTCGACCGAAACGCTATTGAGAGCCATTGCGAGCGTCGTCGACCAGGTGCCCGGAAATCACGCCGTCGGACTGGCCTTTCCGAGTGTGATCACGCGCGGCACGATACGCACGGCCGCGCACCTCAATAAAGCCTGGATCGGCCAGCCACTCGCCGCGCTCGCGACCCAGCATATGAATCGCACTGTCGTTGCGATCAATGATGCGGACGCCGCCGGCTTGGCCGAGCTGCAGTATGGAGCCGCCAAGGACGTGCCCGGCACGGTGCTGCTGCTGACGCTGGGCACCGGCATCGGCAGCGCGCTGTTCATCGACGGGCACCTCGTGCCGAATACCGAGTTGGGACACTTGCAGGTCGCGGGGCGCGAAGCGGAGCTGCGTGCGGCGGCCCGCATCAAGACCGAACAGAATCTCAGCTGGGACGCATGGAGCAGGGAGCTGAATCTGGTGCTTCAGGAAATGCATGCGCTGCTGTGGCCGGATCTGATCGTTCTGTGCGGCGGCGTCACCGAAGAGCCGGAATCGTTCATTCGGAAGTTGCGTTGTAGCGCGCCGCTGCGGGTCGGCGAGTTGCACTCGCACGCCGGCATCGTCGGCGCGGCTTTGGCCACCACCGTATTGTAGGGCGCCTTGAACAGGGCGGCAGTCATCGCTCTCATGGTTTGCCTGTCGGCTTGCGCGTCGCGAGCGCCGCGGCCGCTTGCCGCGCCGAGCACGCCGCCGCAGATCGCGCTGTCGCCGACCGCGCCGCCCGCCGCCGCGCCGGCACCCGCTTGGCGCAGCGGCGCGCTGCTTGCGCAAGATGCGCTCGCGATGCTCGGCCAGCCCTATCGCTATGGAGGCGCCGATCCCGGCGGATTCGATTGCAGCGGACTCGTCAGTTACGCCGCCAAGCGCGCCGGCATCGCCGTGCCGCGTACCGCGCAGGATCAGCAACATGCAGGAGTGCCGGTCGCGCGCGATGCGCTGCAGGCCGGCGATCTCGTGTTCTTGCACTTGAGCAGCAAGGATCTGCATGTCGGCATCGCGCTCGACGCGACGCGCTTCGTGCATGCGCCTTCCTCGGGCGGTCGGGTGCGCGTGGATTCCTTGAGCGCACGTCCGTATTCGAGCGCATTTTTATCCGCAAGGCGGCTCGTCTTCCCGCCGTAGCGGGCGCGCGGTACCATTCGCGCCACCCGTCCAATCTCAAGCGAGGAACTCACTGCCATGAAACTATTCTATGCGCCCGGCGCGTGCTCGCTTTCCCCGCATATCGTGCTGCTCGAAGCCGGAGTGCCGTTCACCAAGGAGCGCGTCGACCTCAAGTCGAAGAAAACCGAACACGGATCGGATTATCTCGCGATCAATTCCAAGGGTGCCGTGCCGGCGCTGCAACTCGACAACGGCGCGGTGTTGACCGAAGGCGCGGTCATCACGCAATACATTGCCGACCAAAAGCCGGACTCGACGCTCGCGCCGCGCGCGGGCACGCTCGAGCGCTATCGGCTCATGGAGCTGCTGAACTACATCGCGACCGAAGTGCACAAGGGCTTTGGCCCCTTGTTCAATCCGAATGCCTCGAGCGAGTGGAAAGAGGCCGCGGTTGCGGCGCTGTCGACGAAATTCGATTGGCTTTCGAGCTTTCTCGGCAGCAAGACCTACCTGCTCGGCGACGCCTTCACCTTGCCCGATGCCTACCTGTTTACGGTGCTGAATTGGACGCCGCGCGTCGGCATCGATTTGAAGAAATGGCCGATCTTGAGCGCCTATCATGCGCGCGTCGGGCAGCGGCCGAAGGTGCTCGAGGCCATGAAGGCCGAGGGACTGCTGCGCTAGGCGCCGGTTGCCGCGCTGTCGAGATCGAATGATGCGGCCTCGAGGCCGGTCACGACCGCAAACTGCAGTGCCGCGAGCCGCGCATAGAGCGGACAGTGCACCAACAATTCCGCATGGGTGCCCACGGCGATCTTGTGGCCGTGATCCATGACGACGATGCGATCGGCTTTCAGCACGGTCGCGAGCCGATGCGCGATGATGATCGTGGTGCGGCCCTGCATGAGTTTTTCGAGCGCCTGCTGCACGAGCCGTTCGGACTCGGCATCGAGCGAACTCGTGGCCTCGTCGAGCAGCAAAATCGGCGGATCCTTGAGTATCGCGCGGGCCAAGGCGATGCGTTGGCGCTGCCCACCCGACAAGCGCGTGCCCCGCTCGCCGAGGAACGTGTCGTAGCCCTGCGGCAGTTTGCAGAGGAACTCGTCGGCCGCGGCGGCACAGGCCGCGGCTTCGATCTCGGCGTCGCTCGCGCTCGGGCGTCCATAGCGAATATTGTCGCGCGCGCTCGCGCCGAACAGCACGGTCTCTTGCGGCACCAGGCCGATTTGCGAGCGGATCTCCTCGGGCCGTGAATCCGCGAGTCGGCAATCGTCGATGAGTACGCGCCCGGATTGCGGATCATAGAAGCGCAGCAGCAATTGAAACGTCGTGCTCTTGCCGGCACCCGACGGTCCGACGAACGCGATCGTTTCTCCCGCCACGACATCCAGGCTGAAATTCTCCATGGCCGGCGTCTCGGGACGCGAGGGATAGTGGAACGTGACGTTGTCGAAACGAATGCGCCCTTCGACGCGCGCCGGCAGATCCAGAGGATGCGCGGGCGCGGCGATCATGGGGCGCGCTTCCAGCAGTTCCGAGAGCCTCTCCATGGCGCCCGCGGCGCGCTGCACGTCGCCCCACATTTCGGTGAGCGCCGCCGCCGCGGCGCCGACGAACGCTGCGTAGAGCAGGAATTGACCGAGCTGGCCACCGGTCATCTCGCCCGCGAGCACCTGGTGCGCGCCCACCCAGAGCACGAACGTGATGCCGCCGAACACCAACATCACGCCGACGGCGGTCAACAACGCGCGGATGCGTGTCCGCAGCACCGCGGTCACGAAGCTGTCCTCGACGGCCTTGCTATAGCGCTGGCTCTGCAGCTCCTCGAGCGTGAATGCCTGCACGGTTTGGATTGCATTCAAGGTCTCGTCCGCCAGTCCGCTGGTATCCGCGAGCCGGTCCTGGGATGCGCGCGACAGGCCGCGTACGCGCCGCCCGATCAACACCAGCGGCGCGACGACGACCGGGATCATGACGAGGATCATGCTCATGAGCTTGGCGCTCGTGAGCCCGAGCATGATGAGGCTGCCCACGAGACTCAATGTCGAGCGCAGAATAATCGACAGATTGACGCCCGATATCGCTTGCACGAGCGTCGTATCGGCGCTCAGGCGCGACAGCACCTCGCCGGTGCGCGTGACTTCATAGAACATCGGATCCATGCGCACGACGCGCCGGTAGACGGCCGTGCGCAGGTCCGCGACGACGCGCTCGCCGAGCCAGGTGACCAGATAAAAACGCAGCGCCGCGAATCCGCCGTAGATGACCGCGGCCGCCAAAAAGCCCACGAAATATTGATTGATCGTGCCGGCATCCTTGGCCGCGAGTCCGTGATCGATGAGCTGTCGCAGCGCGACCGGCAGCACCAGCTGGGCCGCGGATGCCGCGAGCAAGGCCACAATGGCCGCGATCAGCGTACCCCGGTAGGGCCGCACGAACGGCAGCAGCGCGCGCAGCGGATGGATCGATTTGGCGCGCGGTCGCTCGGCGGTCGTGTTCATGGATCTATGATCTCATATCGGGCGCCCCAGATCGGTGCCTCAGCAGACTCGCGGTTCGCCCGATCGTGGTGCTAGCGCAACGATCGAGTGAAACCGATACCGCGACAATTGCCTTTCCGGGCACGGGGCGCTATGGTGAGATTAGTCGGCAAATCGCGCCTCTTATGGGCGGCCGGCGCCAATATAAATAAATGGGGATGCATCATGCTGAGATTGCGGCAGTATCGGGCGTTGCAGCAGGACCACGCGCTATCCGGATTCTTGGTGAGTTCTGTGCGCAGCGCGCTCATGGCGATGCTCATCGCGCTGCCATGCTTGCTTGGCCTGCCGAGCGGCGCGCTTGCCGCCGATACGCCCGCCGCAGCGGCGCCGGCCGCAGAGGCGCCGGCCGAGGAGCAGGGTCCGCTGCAGGAAATCGTCGTGACCTCGACGCGCCATGAAGAGAACCTCAGCAGGGTGCCGATCAGCGTGACCGCATTGACCTCGGAGATGATGGACGTGCGCGGCATTAAAGACTTCCAGGATGTCGCCAAATTCACGCCCGGCGTCCAGATCGACAACTCGGGAACCAACAACATCGCGATCCGCGGTATCGCCTCGACGGGCGGCGCCGGCACGACCGGCATCTATCTTGACGACACGCCGATCCAAATGCGCGCGCTCGCATTCAATCCGGACGAGGCATTACCCAAGTCCTTCGATCTGGATCGCGTCGAGGTGCTGCGCGGACCGCAGGGAACCTTGTTCGGCGCCGGCTCCGAGGGCGGCACGGTGCGTTACATCACGACCCAGCCGAGCCTGACGGCGAGCAGCATTTATAGCCGCGACGAAATCTCATATACCGAAGGCGGCGCGCCCAGCTATGAAGCCGGTGTTGCCGGCGGGACCCCGCTCGTTGACGGTGTGCTCGGCATCCGCGTCAGCGCCTGGTATCGCTACGACGGCGGATGGATCGATCGCATCGATCCCTATTCGCTGCAATTGCAACAGAAAAACGCGAACTTCGATCAGACCAAAGTGCTGCGCGTCGCGCTCGTTTGGGCGCCCGTCGACCAGTTGAAGGTCAGCCCGAGCTTTTACTACCAGGATCGCTATCGCAACGATGTCGAGAATTATTGGGGAATTTATTCGAACCCCGGCAATAACCAATTCGTCGACGCCAACCCGACGCAGCGCACCGATCCGGACACCTATTGGATCTCCGCGCTCAAGATCGAGGGCGATCTCGGCGCGGCGAAGTTGATTTCGAATACCGCCTATTTCCGCCGGCGCGAAGAAACCGGCTACGACGGTACGCTCTACAACCTCGGGTTCTATCAAACCTTCTTCAACGGTACGCCGTTGACCGGACCGGCGCTGATCGACGGCACGGGCCTGCATCTGCCGACGGGCTTGTCGAGCTATTACTCGCCGGCATCGATCGACAACGGCCAGGACAATTTCGCACAGGAAATCCGCTTGCAGAATTCGGATCCGAATTCGCAGCTGATCTGGACCACGGGCCTGTTCTTCGGCTTGAATCACCAGACCTATTTGGAACAGATTCACGACCCCGAGCTCAACGCGCTGACCCAAGCGGTCGCGGGCGTGCCCTACACGTCTATCTTTACGGACCTGAACGGGAATCCGGTTCTGTACGATCCGCGCTTCCCCAACGACTCGTATTTTTTGCAGACCTTTTCGGAGGACAAGCAACTCGCCTGGTTCGCCGAGGGCACGTATTCGTTTACCGATCAGTGGAAGGCAACGGTCGGCGTGCGTTTCTCGAGAACCGAGTTCTCGTTCAATACGCTGACCGGCGGTCCGCAGCTGTTCCTTGCCGACCAGGCCAACAGCGGCGACAAGAAAGAAAATTCGTTCACGCCGAAATTGAGCCTCTCGTATCAATACGATCCGCACAATCTCTATTACTTCACCTACGCGAAAGGGTTTCGCCCCGGCGGCGCCAATAATCCCGTTCCGCAGGCCGCCTGCTCTCAAGACTTCGCGAATTTCGGCATCAAGGAGTCCCCGGCGACGTTCAACTCCGATACCGTCAACAGCTTCGAGATCGGCGCGAAGAATAACTTCAATAATCGCGTCAAGATCGCGAGCAGCATTTATTACATCCGCTGGAACAACATTCAGCAAACCGTCGTGCCGCCGATTTGCGAGATCTCGTTCATCGATAACTTGGGTCAGGCGGTCGCGAAAGGCGCCGACATCCAAGCCGACATCGCGCTGACCGATGATTTCACGATGGAAATCGCCGCGGGCTACACCGATGCGCGCTACACGCAAAACTCCACGCTTTCGTCGGTCGAAGTCCAACCGGTCGTCTCGAGCGGCGATGCGATCACGGGGCAGAGCGGACAGCCGGCGTCGCCGATTACCGCATCGGTGGGTTTGGAGTACAAATTTACCGCCTTTACGCGCGAGTCATTCGTGCGCGTCGACGATGAATACGAAAGCCGCCCGAAGTGGGCGTCGCCGGGCCAGGATCCGAGCACGCTGCAGTACGACCCGGCGAACTACACGCTGTCGTCGACGAATTTCGCGTCGTTTCGCACGGGCATGAATTTCGGCGATATGCAGCTTGCCGCATTCATCGACAATCTGACCGACTCGCATACGATCACGAACTATGAGTGGTCGATCAATCCGAATCCCAACGGAGGCACCGAGCCGTATAGCCGTCTGCAGCGCGAATTCACGTTCCGGCCGCGCACCTTCGGCTTGACGTTCACCTGGCGCAGCAAATAGCGGCGGTCGCGGCCACGTGAGCGCCGCTGCGCCGCCGGCGGCCGTTACTCGATGAGCCGGTAGACACGCTCGAAGCGCGCGCGCGCGACGATGCCATGATCGCCGGGCGCATATTGGAGCAGCCAGTCGCCGGCGTCGCCTTGCAGCAGATCGCCGCCCGCAGAGCGCGCGACGCAGAACGCGACGGGCATGCACTTGGCGAGCACCGGCGATGGCAGATTGCGATAGCGACCCGGCTCTCCGAGGCGGGTCGGCGGTTCGGGGCGATATTTGGCATCGAATCGATCGCGGGACACGCACCAGCGGTCCCCGGTCGACCCGGTCAGCAAGGCATCGCCGACCGCGTAGTGGTTGTCGCCGACCGCGCTCATGAGGCGGCCGGCCTGCGCCGCGAATTGCGCCTCGACGACCTCGTCTTTGACGACGCGGCGCGCGCTCGGGTCCTTGGCGAGGTCTAGGTCATCCAATCGGAGAATGTCCGCCATGCGCCATGATGCCAAAAAGCCACAAAAAAAGCCCTTATCGGCGAGCGGTTGCGCGAGCAGGGCGGGCGGTGTTAGTGTCGCCATATAAGAATTTATATGAGCATATAAACGCGGGGGAAGTGATGCCTACCATCGATTACAGGCCGCTCGTCCGGCTCTCCCTATGGAATGCGATGGCTAGCGCCGTCGCCATCGGCGCATCCATCGCTCACGTATCCCTCGCGAGCGCGGCGGAGGAGACTTCGGCAAACAGCGGCGCCCTCGAAGAAATCGTCGTCACGGCGACGCGCCGCGAGGAGAGCAACAGCAAGGTGCCGATCAGCATCACGGCGATGACCCAGGACGCCCTGGATCAAAAGGGCATCCGGGATTTTACGGAAATGGTGCGCTTTACGCCCGGCGTATCGATCGATACCTCGGGCACGAATGCGATCTCGATCCGCGGTATTTCTTCTTCGGGCGGCGCCGGCACGACCGGTATTTACATCGACGACACACCGATCCAGATGCGCGCGCTCGGTTTCAACCCCGATGACACGCTACCCAAGACCTTCGATCTCGACCGCGTCGAGGTATTGCGCGGCCCGCAGGGCACGCTGTTCGGCGCGGGCTCGGAGGGCGGCACCGTGCGTTACATCATGACGCAACCGAGCGTCACGGCGGATTCGACCTACGCGCGCGCTGAAGTCTCGTACACCCAGTTTGGCGAACCGAGCTATGAGGGCGGCGTCGCTCACGGCGGACCGATCATCGACGGCATCCTCGGCTTTCGAGCGAGCGCCTGGTATCGCTACGACGGCGGATGGATCAACCGCGTCGACGACGCGACCGGCGCGATCACGGAAAAAAACGCGAACTACACAAATGCGGTCGCGCTGCGGCTGGCGCTGCTCTACCAGCCGGCGGAGAACGTCAAGATCACACCGAGCATCATGTATCAGGACAAGCAGCAGCATGACCTGTCGACCTATTGGCCCGCCTATTCGAACCCCGGCGCCGGTGAGTTCAACAACGCGACGCCGGAGCGGATCCCGATACCGGATCAGTACTACTTGCCGGCGCTGAAGATCCAGGCCGACTTTGCGCACGTCACGCTGATATCGAACACCTCGTACTATCATCGCAACGAGCTCGACGCCTACCAAGGAACGGCCTACGATCTCGCCTACTATCAGGCCCTGGGATGGCCCAACGCGTTGTATCCGGGCGCACCCCCGCTCGGCTGCGGCCCCGCGTCGACGACGCCGACACAGCCCTGTTCGTGGTATCCGTTGATCGATGCGAACGGCATCCATATGCCGCCGGGCTTCGCCGGCTACTCGACACCGAATACGATGACGAACCAGCAGCGCACGCTGACCCAAGAATTCCGGCTGCAATCGAACAACGACGATAGCCGCTGGAAATGGACCGTCGGCGCATTCTTCTCGTATGCGCAAGAACTCAGCATCGAGAATTTGAACGATCCCCAAATCAATCAATTGTTCACGCAACTCTATGGAGTCACGGCCGACAGTCTGTTCGGCTCCTACTATGCGTGTCCCGGCTTTGCCTCGACGGGCGAAACGGAGCCGATTCCCGCCTGCTCCGTCTATTACAACAACAACAAGAGCGTCGATCGCCAAGTCGCGGGTTTCGGCGAGGTCAGCTACAAGCTGACCGATCAACTGTCGCTGACGGCGGGCGGCCGGTATGCCGATCTGGGCTTTTCGCTGACGCATTTTGCGGATGGCTACGAAAACTACGGACCGAGCAATGCAGGCGGCTCGGAGCACGAGACGGCGTTCACGCCGAAGCTTGGTCTCAATTTCCAGGCCGATGACCACAACCTCTATTACTTCACCTACGCCAAGGGCTTCCGGCCGGGCGGCTACAATCCGCCGTTGATCCCCGCGTGCGGTCCGGGCTTGATCGCCGACGGGTTTGCGAACGGCGAGGCCCCGCAGACCTATGGCTCGGACACCACGCAAAGCTTCGAGATCGGATCGAAGAACAACTTCGCGGACCGCCTCAAGATCGCCGCGAGCGTTTATTACATCGAGTGGGACGGGATTCAGCAGAACGTCTATGTCGGCGGCAACTGCGGATTGCAGTTCACCGACAACCTGGGAACCGCCGTGGCGAAGGGCTTCGATCTTCAAGCCGATGCCGTCGTCGGCGGCGGCCTGTCGATCGAAGCATCGGTCGGATACACCGATGCGCGATTCACCAAGACCTCTCAATCCGACCTTGCGATCAAAGGCGATGCGATCTCGGGCGAAGCCGCGATCAATTACAGCCCCGGCACCAACGCCCCCTGGACGATCGCGGTCGGCCCGAATTTTGCGTTCAAGGCATTTGACCGTGACGCATTCGTGCGGCTCGACTGGGAATACACGAGCCGCAATCCGTGGCTCGCGCCGGTCCAAGATACGCGCAGCACGCAATACAATCCGAATGCCTACACGCTGCCCTCGACGAGCTTCACCTCGCTGCGCTCCGGCATCCGACTCGGCGGATGGGAAGTATCGGCCTTTATCGACAATCTATTCGACTCGCATACGCTGCTCAACTATGCGCAAGTGCAGGAAGATAGCTTCAATCCGGTGAACATCGCCAACCCCACGACGCCGAACTCCGTGCAGCAGAACGACTTTACGTGGCGTCCGCGCACGATCGGAATCACCGCGACGTTCCGGCAATAATTCTCAGGGCCACCGCGCGTTAGGCGAGCACGCGATAGGCGGGCGCGTTAGGCCACCGCGCGCGCCGACTCCCGCCCATAGGCCGCTCTCAAGGCTTCGGAGAGAATATTGAGGCCCTCCTCGAGCACGGCATCGGGAATCGTCAACGGCGAGAGCAAGCGCACGACGTTGGCCGAGGTGCCGCAGCTCAGCAGGATCAAGCCGCGCTGCTCGGCCTGCGCGACGACCGCGCTCGTCAATGCGGCATCGGGTTCCTTGGTTTTGCGATCCTTGACGAGCTCCATCGCGACCATCGCGCCCAGACCGCGCACCTCACCGATGCACGGCAGCTCGAGCGCCAACGCATCGAGCCGTGCGCGCATGCGCTGGCCGACGCGGGTCGCACGCGCGAACAGCTGCTCGGACTCGATGACATCGAGCACCGCATGCGCCGCCGCGATCGAGATCGGATTACCGCCGTAGGTGCCGCCGAGGCCGCCCGGGTGCGCCGCGTCCATGATCGTCGCGCGGCCGATGACGCCCGACAGCGGGAAGCCGCCGCCCAGGCCTTTGGCCACCGTGATGAGGTCGGGTACGACCCCCGCATGTTCGATCGAGAACATCTTGCCGGTGCGTGCGATCCCGCCCTGCACTTCATCGGCGATCAGCACGATGCCGTGTTCGTCGCAGAGGCGTCGCAGCGCGCGCAAGAAATCGGGCGGCGCAATGTTGAAGCCGCCCTCGCCCTGAACCGGCTCGATGAGAATCGCGGCAACCGCTTTCGGATCGACGTCGCCATGAAACAGCCGATCGATGTCGCCGAGCGCCTGTTCGCTCGTCACGCCATGGTAGGGGTGCGGGAATTCGGCGTGATAAACCTCGGCGGGGAACGGGCCGAAGCCGCGCTTATAGGGCATGACTTTGCCGGTCAGACCCATCGTCAGCAGGGTGCGCCCGTGAAAGCCGCCCGAGAATGCGATGACCGCCGAGCGTTTGGTGTAAATGCGCGCGATCTTGATCGCGTTCTCGACCGCCTCGGCGCCCGAATTCAAAAAGATCGTCTTCTTGGCGAAGTCGCCCGGCGCCGCCGCGTTGAGACGCTCGGCGAGGTGAATATAGGACTCGTAGGAGAGCACGTGAAAACAGGTGTGCGCGAACAGCTCGCACTGTTTGGCGACGGCCTCCATGACGCGCGGATGCCGGTGGCCCGTGTTGAGCACGGCGATGCCGGCCGCGAAATCGATGAATCGCCGGCCGTCGACGTCCCAAAATTCAGAATTTTCGGCCTTGGCGACGAAGATGCCCTTGGAACCGACGCCAGTCGGTACGGCGGCCGCTTGGCGGGCTTTGAGATCGGTCGAATTCGACATATGGGTCCCCTTTAATGGCATACGCTGTCGCGAGAACGGTATCATTGAGATCGATTTTGAGCAAAATCTCCGCGCAACAACTTGAATATGTCCGAGTCAGTCATACCGTCCGCCCCGGATGCCGCCGGGCTCGCCGAGCCGGCCCGGCCGGCGCCACCGGCGCAGAGCGGTACGCTCGCGGTACGTATCACGCGCCTCACGCTGGGCCGTAGCCTCGCCGCCGACGATCGCGTCGCCGTCGAGGCGCCGTTGGAGTTCCAATTGCATCACCCGGCCTTGGGCGGCGAGGCCGTCTCCTTCGGCACCACGATGCGCACGCCCGGCGACGACGAATCGCTCGCCGCCGGCCTGCTCTATGGCGAGGGAATCATCAATCGTGCCGAGGACATCGCGGCGATCGAGACCAGCACGCGCAGGCCCAATGTCGTCAACGTGCGCCTGCATTCGCATCTGCCGATCGACGTACAAATTTCGCCGCGGCGATTCTCCGCCGGTTCGAGTTGCGGTGTCTGCGGAACCACGAGCCTCGATGCGGCAATCGCGCGCGCAGCGGCGACCCGCATCGAGAGCCCCGTTCGCGTCGAACTCGCGGTGTTGCTGAGCCTGCCGGCGCGCATGCGCGAATCGCAATCGAAATTCGGCGATACCGGCGGCATTCATGCGGCCGCGTGCTTCGATGCGCGCGGCGACTTGCTCGGGCTCGCGGAGGATGTCGGGCGGCACAATGCGTTCGACAAATTGGTCGGCGAGAATTTGTTGGCGGGCCGGCTGCCGCTCTCGAACCACGTCGTGCTATTGAGCGGAAGAGCGAGCTTCGAATTGGTCCAGAAGGCGCTGCGCGCGGGCGTCGCGGTGCTCGCCGCGATCGGCGCGCCGTCGAGCCTCGCGGTCCATCTCGCCGCGGCATCGGGATTGACGCTGGTCGGCTTTCTGCGCGATACGCAGTGCAATGTCTACGCCAATGCGCAGCGGCTCATCAGTGCCGGCGCACCTCGAAGCGCCTGACGTGCGGCGCAGGCTGCCGGCCGGCAGCTTGCGGGCCGGGATCCGGCACATCGTGCGGGGTTTGATCCGGAAACGGATTTGGGTCCGGCCGTTCAGGACTCGGAATTTCCGGCACACTTTCATTGACGACGAGCATCATGACAGAACCCTCGAACGCATCGATGAGTGCGCGATCGATCAATTGACTTGATATCCGCGCGCCTGCAAGCACGCCGACATCGCGCGGTTGTAATTAGCGCGATTCTGATCCCCGCCCGGCCCACCGCCCGCCTGCGTCGGATCGAAGCCCGTTTGACCTTTCGCCCAGCTATGGCATTCATAACGATCCGCGGCCTGCTGATCGGTCGTCTGCCCGTTCTTCGGGTAAATGATCAAATCGCCCTGCGCGGCCATCGGAGGTGGCGCATCCGCAGGCTGATCCGCACCCGCCGGCGGCGCGACGACTTCGTAGCCGTTCTGCGCGGGATCCCAGGTGTAATACACATTGTTCGCGTAATAATAGGGCAAGCCGCCGATCCACACCGTGGAGTAATAGGGCGGCAAGACGGTCAGCACCAAGCCGAACGGCGGCCTCACGACGACGAAACCGCCGGGACCCGGCCCATACCAGATGCCGCCCCAGAAATAGTAGGGACTGCCGTGAAAGTAAAATGGCCGATAGCCGCCGGGCAGTACCCCGATGTGCGTGCCGAAGGCCGGATAATAACGGCCGTGGTTATAGCGGCTGTCGAGCACCTGGCCGTGGCCAGGCCCTCGCTCCATGTGTGCGCCGCCACCGTGCTCTTCCGCGGCACCGGCCTGGCTCGTGTAGAGCCCCAAGAGCCCAAGACCTGCCAGCGACAGGAACGCGATCTTCGATAAACTTTTCATTGCCGAACCCCTTCTATTTGTCCGAATCGGCCGCATGGCCCTGACCGCCCGTTAGCTGACCGTGTAACCGCGCGCCGTGAGGCACGTGCTGATCGCACGCCGATAGGCATTCGCGTTCGCCCGATCGGCCGCCTGCTGCTGGTAGATCTGCGCCTGCGTCTGCTGCGCCTGTGCCTGCGCCTGTTGATCGGCCGAGGATCCAATGATCGCGCCGGTCGCGCCTCCGACCAGAGCACCAAACCCGGATGCCCGCGGCCCCGCAAGAATCGAGCCTACGATCGCGCCGCCGACGAGGCCGGTCGCTGTGCCTGATCCCGGCACCGGTGCGGGTGCGACGACGACCCGTTCATATGGCCCCGCGCCCGGCCGAGTCGGATCGATGCCGGTTTGCTGCACGGCCCAGGTATGACATTCATAGCGATCGCGCGCCAATTGGTCTTCACTCTGACCATTGGCCGGATAAACGAACAATCGCGGCGGCGGTGGCGGTGGCGGCACCGCGACCGTGCGCACCGGCTGTTGGACGCAGGCGCCCAACATCGCCATCAGCACGACGGGACCCGCAAACTGCAGCATCCGTCCAGCATTTGACGGCTTGACTTCAACGTTCATGACAAACTCCTCCAACCTCATTTAACATCCGCAAAAACCCCGGCACCACCGGAGAACGCCTCCGCGCTACTTAGGTTGACAGCCAAACGCGCCAGGAGTTCGTCCCTATCCGCTCTGCGGTGCCCTAGCGCCCCTTGGCCGGTTTCCGGAACTTCAGTATAAATTGATCCGTTTTGCCGCGAATCAAGGGGTCAAAGACCTTCGCGGTATGCGGATCGTCGCTGCGATGTAATAAATCGCTGCTGCCGTCGAATACGAAGCCTGCGGCGAGGACCTCCTTTTTGACCGTCTCCGCATCAATGCGGTGCAGCGTCGCGGTATCGCGATCCGCCGACCCGGGCGCCGCCGCATGGTCGAGCACGATATAAATGCCGCCGGGCTTTAAGGCATCGAAAATCTGCTTATCGAGCACCGACACGTCGAGACCCGGAACGTTGTGAAAATCGTGATAATTTTGTGACGTCCAGACCAGATCGAGAGGCGCCGGAAAGGCGATCTGGGTCAGTGGCGTGACCACGACTTGCACATTCGAATAGGCCGGGTCCGCGGCGATGGCCTTGACGCGAGCCGCAGGCTCGGGCTTGTCCGGGGCCGCATCGGCGGCGCGCGGCGCCGATAAGGCATAGACCTTGCCGCCGCTGCCGACGACTTTGCTCAAGATGCGCGTGAAGTAGCCGCCGCCGGGCAGCAGCTCACCGACCGCCTCGCCCGGCTTGACGCCTGCAAAGGCGAGCGTTTCAGCCGGCTTGCGGTCGGCGTCGCGCTGCTTGTCGGAATCCGGCCGGCCGCCATCGGCGACTGCCGCCCTAATCGGCGCGGGCACGTCGGCCGCGAGACTCGCAGCGCACAGAGAGAACGCCGCCAAGACGGACAATGCGCCGGCGGCCAGAAGATCAGCTGGGGATTTCATGGAAAACTCCTTTTCTATGGTCCGCTGTGTTTAATGCAGGTCCGCTGAGTTTACTGCATCGTCGGCGTATCATGCGCGTCGCAACAAGAGATCGTCTAAATCAAGGTTCATGCATGAATTTAAGCGTCTTCGATATCTTTAAAATTGGCATCGGACCGTCGAGCTCGCACACGATGGGACCCATGAACGCGGCGCGCAGCTTCGTCGAGCTGCTCTCGACGCGTGCGCTGCTCGAACGATGCACGCAGATTTCCGCGCAGCTCTATGGGTCGCTGGCGCTGACCGGCCGCGGCCATTGCACGGACCGCGCGATACTGCTCGGCCTCGAGGGTTTGAGTCCGGATTCCATCGACCCCGCGGTGATCGAGCCGACGCTGCAGCGCATTCGCAGCGAGGGACGAATTCGCCTTGCGGGTCGACATGAGATCGGCTTCGACGAAGCGCTGAATCTACTGTTTCATTTCGATCAGGTGCTGCCCGGCCATTCCAACGGCATGCGCTTCACGGCGCACGATGCCGCCGGACAGATATTGGCCCAGGAAGAGTATTACAGCATCGGCGGCGGCTTCGTCGTGCAGGCGGGAGCGCAAGGCGGTGCGATCGCAGCGCGCGCGACACCGCCGTTCGAATTCAACTCCGGGGCCCGCCTGCTCGAGCTCGGACGCCAGCAGGGACTCGAAATTCACGAATTGATGATGTCCCGGGAACGCACTTGGTACAGCGACGCAGAATTGCGCGCGGGGCTGCTGCGCATTTGGCAAGTCATGCAAGACTGCGTGCGCCGTGGCTTCGAGGCGCAGGGTCTGTTGCCCGGCGTGCTCGGCGTGCGTCGCCGCGCGCCGAAACTCTACCGCCAACTCATGAGCGGCGATCCCGATAGTCCGATGCACGCGCTCGACTGGGTCAACGTATTCGCGCTCGCGGTCAACGAGGAAAATGCGGCCGGCGGCCAAGTCGTGACCGCACCGACGAATGGCGCCGCCGGCATCGTGCCGGCGGTGCTGCACTATTACCGGCGCTTCGAGCCGGGTGCCGACGACAACGGCGTGATCCGCTTTTTGCTGACCGCAGCGGGGATCGGCATGCTCTATAAGCAGAACGCGTCGATATCGGGCGCCGAGATGGGCTGTCAGGGCGAGGTCGGCGTGGCGTGCTCAATGGCCGCCGCCGGACTCGCCTCGGCACTCAATGCCAGCAACGAACAGATTGAAAATGCCGCCGAGATCGGCATGGAACACAATCTGGGCCTGACCTGCGATCCGGTTGCCGGCTTGGTTCAAATCCCCTGCATCGAGCGCAATGCCATGGGTTCGGTCAAGGCCATCAACGCCGCGCGACTCGCGATGCGCGGCGACGGCTCGCATAAGGTATCGCTCGATCAAGTCATCACGACGATGCGCCAGACCGGCATCGACATGTCGACCATCTACAAAGAAACCTCGCAAGGCGGCCTCGCGGTCAACGTACCGGAGTGCTGAGCGGCCGATCAACCGGTCGCCTGCAGCCCCAGCGAGATGCCGCTGATCGTCGCGCGCAGCGCACCGAACAGATCGCGGTCCAAGCGGCCGGTCGCGCGCCAGCGCTTCAGTAAATCGACCTGCATGAAATGCATCGGGTCGATATAGGGATTGCGCAAGCGGATCGAGCGCTGCAGCGTCGGGTCGCGATCCAGCAATCGATCGCAAGCGCGCAGGCGCAGCACATTCTGGGCCGTGCGCGCGTACTCGGCCTTGATCGCGGCCGCAATGGCCGCAAACTTCTCGCCCGCCAACTCGTCGTAGTAGCGCGCGATGTCGAGGTCGGTTCGCGCCAACATCGCCTCGACGTCGTCGACCAAATGCTCGAAAAACGGCCACTCGGAGAGCATCGCGGAGATTTGCGCGGTGCCGTAGCGCTCGAACGCCGCGTCGAGACCGCTGCCGAATCCATACCACCCGGGCAACATGTGGCGGCTCTGCGTCCAAGCGAACACCCACGGAATCGGACGCAAGGCACCGAGCGCACCGCCGGCACTGCCGGCACCGCCGCCGGCGCCGTGGTCGCGCATCGCCGGGCGTGATCCGATATGCATGCGTTCGATGACATCGAGCGGCGTCGCGGCCCGAAAATAATCGAAGAAACGGGCCTCGCTGAACACCAGGCCGCGATACGCCTCGAGGCTGCGGGCGGCGATCATGCTCATGGCGTCGCGCTGCGCCACGGCGGCCGGCGTGGCTGCGCTCGGCGGCGCGCCGGACGACAAAGCCGGCCGCGCGCCCGATTGCTCGGCGGCCGCGTGCAGCGCGCGCGCGTGTGCGCTCGCCAAGGCCACGGCCGCGAAACTACGCTCCAGGGTGCGCATCGCAATCGGCCGCAGACCGTAGCTTTGGTTGACGACATCGCCTTGTTCGGTCAGGCGCAAAATGCCGCTGACCGCACCGATTGGCGCGCTCTCGACCAGATGCTCGGTGCGTCCGCCGCCGCGCGCCGGCGTGCCGCCGCGCGCATGGAACAGCGTGAGCTTCACGCCGGCCTCCGCGGCCGCCTCGAGCAACTGGGTCTGCGCGCTTTGCATCGCCCAGCGGGAGGCGGCCATGCCGCCCTGCTTGTTGCATTCCGAGTAGCCGATCAGCACGATTTGACGATCGTTGCGCGCGCTCAAGTGGCTTCGATAGGCGGGCTCGTGCAATAAGCCGCGCAATATTTCTCCGGCGTTCTCGATCGCGGCCATCGACTCCAAGGACGGCGCCACATCGAGCGCGCATTCGCCGCTGCGCCGGTCGATGACGTCGGCCCAACGCGCGAGCAACAGCACCGCCAGCACGTCTTGCGGTCCTTGCACACCGCTGACGATGTACTCGCCGATCGATCGGGCGCCAAATTTGTGCCGCGCATGGCCGATCGCCTCGAACACCGACAGGCTGCGCTTGGCCATGGCGTCGAGCGGGCCGATCGGGCCCCGATCGCGCGCGAGCAACTCCCGCAATTGCGCGAGCCGCTGCTCCGGCGGCAGCGAAGGCCATTCAGGAACCCCGATGCCCTGCGCGATGACCTCGTCGTGCACACGCGCGTGCTGCGTAATGTCCAATGCCGCGAGATGAAAACCGAAGGTACGCACGCGCCGCAGCAGCCTGCGCACCAGAAAATATCCCGCGTGCCGGCCGCGGTTGCGGATCAGGCTCGAGGAGACGAGTTCGATATCGGCGATCAATTCCTCGGCGTCGGCATAGCCGTTCGGCCGCGCCTCGTAGCTCGCCTTGAGCCGTTCGCCGACTTGACCGAAGAATATCCGATACGGCATGCGATCGTGGCGCGCCGGTATCAGCGACTGCGCCGACGGCAGCATCGCCGTGTAGGTCTTGATGCGCTCCGCGAGCGCCGGACTGATCGCGATGCGGTTCGCGCTCTGGCTCAGACTCTCGGCGAGTTGCCGGCATTCCTCGAAATACGTCGAGACGATGATTTGGCGGTGCCGTTGCAAGGTCCCGCGTATCGCCTTGCCATGCACTTCCGAATTGCCCTCCATGTCGCCGCCGACCCACGAGCCGAATCGCAGAATATTCGGCAGATCGAGCGATTCGCGCGGCACCTCGAACGCTGCGGCCAGCGCGGCCTCGATTTCCTCGTAAAAATGCGGTACGACGCGATACAAAATATCGATCAGATAAAAGAGCACGTGTTCGCGCTCGTCGGACACCGTCAGATGTTCGCGCGGATGCTCCTCGGTTTGCCAAATGGTCGTTATTTCGAACCGCACGCGCGCCCAAAGCGTCGCCAACTCCTCGTCGGTCAATCCCGGATTGAGCCGGTCGAGCAAATCTTGCGCGATGCGCTGCTGTTTGCGCAATATCGTGCGGCGCGGGGATTCCGTCGGGTGTGCCGTGAATACCGGTTCGATACTCATCGAGGCGATCAGATTCATGACCTCGGCCAAGGTCAAGCCTTCGCGCCGCAGGCGTGCGATGCAAGCCGCGATGCCGCCGGGTTGGCCGGTCGTCGAGCCGCTGAGGTATTCGCGGCGACGGCGTACCCGATGAACCTTCTCGGCCGTATTGACGGCCTGAAACCAGGTCGAAAACGCGCGCGTCAGGTCGCTGGCCGCGGCCGGCGTTCGGCCCGCCGTGCGCGTCTGCAAATCGACTCCGACGGCCGCCGCGTGCTCGCGCCGCTCGATTGCGGCGCGTCGATCGCCTTCGACGAGCCCGAAGAACTCTGCACCGCCCTGCTCGCGCAACATCTCGCCGATCGCCTCACCGAGGGCATGCACATCCTCGCGCAGAGCCGTGTCTTTGACCGGAAACTGTATGCTTTGGCGATACATAATTCGGACCCATTGGCTATTCGCGGGGAATTGTATGAGTTTGCGGGCTCAGATCGTATTATTTCTCGCTTTTTTTGGTCTATTGAGGCCACGCCGCTCGAACGGCGAGGAATCGACTAACGGTTGTTGAGCAGCACCGTCGTATCGAAGCTCTCGAAGCTGCTCAAGACCCGGCGGTAGGCGTTGTGCACGAGGCGCTCCGCTAGCTTGTCGGTGCGCGTGCCCAGCAGCATCCGCATGATGACCTCGTCCTGCGGGCGCGACAGATCCTCGCTGAGTACCTGATAGCTGAAGCGAGCCAGGCGTTGATTGAGTTCATTGACGAACCGGTAGCGCATGACCTCATTCCCATCGGTACCGAGGTTCTTCGCCTCCTCGGCGATCTCGCACGCGACACGGCAGATGAATCGGACTTTGTCGATGAGCCCGAGATCGCCGAAGTATTCTATTTCGGACTTGATGTTCATTATGCCGGGAAGAAGTCGATCGGTTTGGTCGTGGTCAACGGCGCGACGTCGCGAGCCTCGAACTTGAACATCCGAATTCGCGCGATCAGCTTATTCTCGAATTCCGCGTCGTTCAATTCGCTCGATATGATCTTTGCGGCGGTCACTTCGCCGGAAGGCGCAATCGTAATTTCGACGACGACCTTGCCCTGCAACGCGGGATTTTCGCGCAGCGCACGCGTGTAAAGCGCGAAGATCGCGCCTTTGTTCTTATCGAACTCCAAGGCCACCTCTTCGGCGCTGCGCGAGGCTTTGCCGCTGCTGCCGGCTCGCGTCGCAGCGACGCCCTTCGCGCCCAGCGTCGGATCTTGAACCTGGGTCGTGCGGATGCCATTCAAGGATCCCGAGCCTGCCGCGAGGCCGCTGCTCGTCGGCGATGAAATCCCGCCGCTGGTGCCGCCGGCCTTACTGGTGATCAGCGAGCGATTCACGGTCGTGACGTCGCCCGGATCGTTGGTTTTCGGCTGGTTCTTCGCAAACTTGTCGAGATCGACCTGGTCGCGCAGCGCCGCGAGGGCATCGAGGTTCGCCAGCAGCCCGCTCTTGGCGGCTTTGACGCGCGGATCCACGGGCTTCGGTATCGGGACCTCCACGGGCTGCTTTTCGATCGGCTTCGGCGGCGGCGGAGGCGGCGGCGGAGGCGGCGGCGGTTCGGCAACCAATTGCACGACGCGCTCGGGCAGCGAGTCCGTGTTGTTGATCTGTTCGTGCTTGGGTAAGAAATAAATGATTAGCGTCAGCACCGTGAAGAGAATCGTCAGATTGCGCAGGATGGTGCGAAAGCGCCGCTCCATCTCTTCGCTCGGCGACCACGGCAGATCGTAGCGCCGGAAATACGGAGCAATGCCATAGCTTTGGGAAGTTGCGGTGGCCATTTAACTCGCCGCCCGTTCGCGTTCCACGACGGCGAACGACACCTTGCCGTAATCGGCTTCGGTGCAGGTCAACATGATTCGCTTGAGCAAGCTGTAGGGCGTGGTCTTGTCCCCCATGATCGTCACTTCGCGCTTCGAAATGTCCGTTTTCTGCGCGTTACTCAAGATCGTGTCGTTTTGCGCCATCAACGCCGCCTTCAGCGGCGCAATGACCTGATCGTGGCTGGCCGTGAGCTGCGCCATGGAACTGACGAGCTGCCCATCGACGAACAGCGAGTCCTTGGTGATCATGACCACGACCGTGGGACTCGGTTTGCGCTCCGATACGGACTGCGGAATCGCGATGTTCTTCGAGTTCGGCAATATATCGATTTCGGCCGTATGCGCGAGCAGGAAAACGACCAGGATCGTCATCATGTCGATGAACGGCACGAGCGCATAATGACTTCCGCCATGCAGGCGCTTTCGATGACGTTTGATGCGATACGGAGTCATGTGGGCGCATCTCCTAGAGAGATTTCCGGAAACAATTCCGCCTTGGAAAACGGCTTCACCGGCAGTTGATAGACGCGTACGGTGTCCATGACCTGCACCAAGTCGTCATAAGCCACGTTGGGGCCCAGCAACATCGTCGCATCGGTCATATCCGGAAATTGCGTTTTCACCTGGCGCATGAATAGCGACAGATTCTCCAAGTCATAGCCGCTTGCGATATTCGCAATGACCTTGAGCGGACCCGAATTGCGGTCGTTGACGACGATGTCGTCGGGACGCACGATGATCTCGAGCTTCAAGCCCTTCGGCAAATCGGGCGTCACGACCTGACTGTTCGACGGCAAATTCAATTGCAGAATGCTGGTCTTCGAAAAAACAGCGGTGAATATCAGGAAAAACACCAAGATCACCATCATGTCGATCATCGGCACGATGTTCAGATCATCGCGCCCCCGATGATAGCGGGCGTGATTACGGCGGACGAGGCGCGCAGCTTTTGACTTCATGAGTTAAGCACCATCTGGGTGAGCAGTCCTTGGAGCCTTACCTTTCCGTTCAGATGCTGCCGCGAGCGGCGGCCGCGCGCGCCGAGGGGGCGGGTGAGGCGGCGGCGGGTGCACTCGTCTCTCCGGTTTGCCGCTCGGTGATGGAATTCAAGAATTTCACCGACGCAATCTCGAGACTGTCGATCAGCGACGTGGTCTTGGATTCGAGATACATATGCGCGAGCAGCAGCGTGATCGCCACGCCCAGACCGGAAGCGGTGTTGTTCATGGCGACCGAAATGGCGAGCGACAACAGGCTGGCCTTTTCCGCCGGATTCGCCGACGCGACGGCGCCGAACGCGCCGATCAGTCCGATGATCGTACCGAGCAAGCCGATGAGCAGGCCGACGTTCGCGAGCGACGAAAGATAGTGCGTGCGCTTTTCGATGCGCGGGATGACTTCCAGTAGACTCTCATCCATCGCCTTTTCGATGTCGTCGCGGCGCCGGGCGCTAGCCACGCGCGCGACCCCATAATTCAATATGGTCGCGATCGACGCCTTCGAATTCTGCGTCAACGATACGACTTGCTTGAAATTTCCGGCGCTCATGGCCGGCACGAGCGCGTCCCAGAGGCTGCGATTGCGCATTGTTTCGCGCGTCAGGTAGACGTATCGCTCGATCGCGATAGACACACCGACCACGAAGATCAAGGCGAGTGGGTAGAGGAAGAACCCACCATCCTTGAAGAAATTGACAGCTGTATTAAAGAAATTCATCTACGCGCTCCTAAAGATATTGTCCTGCCGCTAGAAACAACCGCTCACCAGCGCCGATTCAACCAGATTCCGTAAAATCGGCTATGACTTACTTCTCAACCTGCTTCGCCGGGCCGGAAACCGGAGCAGTGTTTTTCGCCGTATCGGATTTGACCGCCTGGTAATAGCGGACCTCGCGCCGGAATACGTCCCGGTCCACGGGCCCCAATACCTCGTCCAATAGGCTATTCATGGGTTTGCCGGCCAGATCGCCGATATCGGATTTCTTCCACGGCACGATGTACATGACCTTTGGCAACTCCTGGTTGCCGGTCACGGTCGTCGTGTCGAGATCGACGCGATCGTTGGCGGCCGGTGCTTGCTGCACCGCAGCGCCGCGCGGCCGCGATGACGCACTCGCCGGTTTGGCCGGCCCAGGCCGCGGCGAGGTATCGGCGCGAGGCTCGCCCGCCTCCATTTGCGGCGTCATCTTGGCGCGTGTATTGCTCGCGGCGGCCGGCGCAGTCGCGGCGGGAGCCGGTGTCGGGACGGGGGCCATGGCCGGCGGCGGCGCCTCCTGTGCCATGGCGGTGCCTGCGGCCAAGCCGAAGAGCAAACCGAGCATGGGAAAGCCAAGTTTCCTGTTCATCCGGGCTCCTTCTTCGGGGCGGCGCTGACGCCGACGCGCTTCTTCAATTCGGCCAGCCAGCCCGCGATTTGCTTGTTCTCGCCGGCAAGCGCCACGTAGCGCTCGAATTGCTCGAGCGCCTTCTGCGGCTCGCCGAGGTAGAGGTCGTACAACACCCCCAGATTCAAGTGTGCCGCCGCATAATCGGGTTCGGCTTCGATGACCCGCAGATAGAGGGCTTCCGCGTCGGAGAATTTACCGAGCCGGCGCTCGACGATGCCGAGTTCATTGCCGGCGACGACATTGGCGGGATTTCGTACGAGCACCGCCTTGAACGCGGCCTCCGCGTCGTTTAGCCGCGAGTCATGCAAATACAGCAGCCCTAAATTCAACTGCGGTCCCGCGTATTGCGGGTAGGCGGCCGCGAGTTGCTTGAATTCGAGTTCCGCGTCGAGCGCCTTGCCCGACTTCATCAACTGCAGCGCCTGTGCATATTGGGACTGCGCTCGCTCGGGAACCGGCGCCTCGATGACCACGGGAGCCGGCGCTGCGGATACGGTCGCCGGCGCGGTGGCCGCGCCCGGGGATTTCGCGGCCACGCCGGTTTGCGGCGCCGCGGGCACCGCAACCGGTTTTGCGGCGGGTACCACAGCCGGTTTCGCCGTGGATGGCGCGACCGGTGTCGGCGCGGGCGGGGCTACGGGTGTCGGCGCGGGTGTCGCCACCGGCGCAGCCGCGGGCAGAGCCTCGGGCGGCGCCTGGGGCAGCGGGGTACGGTTCAGCGTGGAGCTGCAGCCGGCCAGCACCGACGCGAGCCCCGCTGCGAGCACCGCGCTAACGAATCGATTCGACAAGCTGTTCACCGACTTCCACCTTGGCGTAACGGCCTGGATTCAATTGTGCGAGCGCCGCGAAACTCTTCTGCACCCATTCATCATAGGTGCCGTCCTTGGTGCGCGCCGTGTTCACTTCGTGCAATTTGATGGCTTTTTCCTCGAACGGAAAAGCTTGCTCCTCGAGCAGCAAGTCGTATTGCTCGAGTTCGTCTTTCGACAAATTCCTGGGTCTTTCCGAACTCATGAGATCCTTGCCGAGTTGCCGATACAGTTCCGCACTTTCAAAGGTCGCCGCGGTCGTCACCTCGGCAATCTGATAGTCGGCCGCGTCCCCATAGGCCTTGAGCGCGGCCTCCATGGCCTTGCGCTTTTCGGCGAGCGATTTCTTCAGCGGCACGACCAATTTGATACGTACGAACTCCTCGCGGACCGGAGAGGCGAGCGCGAGCGTCGCTTTGGCGGCGAGCGCGCGGCTGCGATCCGTGCGTGCGCTGCCGGCGAACTTATCGGCCGCGATGATCTCCCGGTACCAGTAATCCTGCGCGGCGCTGTCGCCGGCCTTGGTCGCGATGAGCCTGAGCTTGTTGCGCGCGTCCATCGCAGGATTCAGGGGCTGCGGAAAATGTTTGACGAACGCTTCGAGCATCGTCCGCGCTTTGGGTGTATTGCCGGCCTTGTCGTAGAGCTCGGCGGCTTGCAAGGTCGCCTCGCGCTGCACGTCGAGCGACTCGCCCGGAGCGGCCGCAATCTGCTCGAACTCGCCGGCAGCCTGGCCCGGCCGATTCGATTCGGAATAGGCGACCGCGAGTTTGCGCGTGACGTCGGCTTGCAGCGGGCTTTGCGGAAAATTCCGGCGGAATCCCTCCAATACGACGATCGCGCGATCCCATTGCTTGTTGGTGATGAGCAGCGCCGCCGCGTCGAAGTCGGCGTTGACGCGCACTTTGGAACTCGGCGCCAACTGCGCGACCCGCAGGAAATCGTCGACCGCCGCGGCGCTATCGCCGGCCTTGTTCTTCGCCTCACCTTGTTTATAGATCGACGCGGCGAGCCGCTCGACGATCGCCGCGCGCTCCGGGTCGGCGGGCGGCATCAGCGCTTGCGCCTTCGCGTAAGCCAGTTCGGCCTTATCGAAAACACCTTGTTCGAAATTCGAATTCGCAATGACGGTCCACGCAATGCGTTGTTTGCCGACATCGACCGGGGGCTGCCGCGCCAGCAGCTTTTCGGAGGCGATCACGGCCCGCGGATAGTCCTTGGCCGTATAGAGGTCGGTAGCCGCGCGCGTCAAGACGAACGCGCTTTCCGGATGCAACGGAAATGCGTCGGCAAATCGCAAGGAACTATCGACGCCCGCCGCGTGCACCGCGACTTTCGCATCGCCGCTCAGCGTCTCTTCGTGTTTGCCGTAAGCCACGATCGCCGCGTAGCCGGCGGCCGCGGCTTTCTCTGGGTTGCCGTTGCCGTAGCCGTACGCGGTCCGCTCGTATTCCTTGGCGGCGTCCAGATATTGTTTGCTTTCGAACAGCGTGTCGGCGAGCAAATAGTTGGTTACCGCGGAATCGGGATCGTCGCGGAAGGAATTCAGGTAGTTGCGATACCATTTGGCCGCCACTTGGTAATCGGCGATGTTCTTGCTGCGCTGCGCTTCCGCGTGATAGTACTGCGCGAGATCCTTGAGGTTCGTCTTGAGTACGGCAACGACCTTGACCTCCATCGCCGGTTCGCGCCCCTGCCAATAGGCGGTGCCGAAACTGTAGTCTTCGACGAACTCCTGCTTGCCCTTGAGCACGAGTTCGGGGAAGCCGCCGCGGCCGTAAGCCTCGATCGCCTGCATCTGCAGCAGCGGCGCCTTCTCGTTATTGCGATCCTGCAGAACGAACGCCCGATAACTGTCGGCCGCATCCGTATAGCGTTCCTTTTCCGCGTACAGATCGCCGAGACGCGCGTACAACAGATAGGCATAGACGCGCGGTCGCGTGTGCTTCAAAAACTCATCGATCGTTTTTGGGCCGTCGACGTATGAAAAGGTGATGGCCATGACTCGAAAGGTGTCTTCCACGAGTTCGCGGTTCGCGCGGCCCAAGGTATCGACGTCGATCAGTGCCGGCGGAGTGCCCTTCGACACCAGCATGGCATCGAGAACCCCCGCGAAGGAATCCAAGCTGCGATGCTCGTCGCCTTGTTTGAACAAGGCCCAGCCGTGTTTATAGAGGCTCTGGTTATAAAACGCCGACGCGGGGCCGAACTTGATGACGGCCTCGTAGGCGAGTTGCGCCGACGGATACGCCTTGGCCGAGAACAGCAGCTCGCCGCGGCGAAACTGTGCCTCGTCGATGAGGCGGCTCTGGGGAAATTCCGCGACCAGCCGATCCAGCGACGCGAGCGCCTTGTCTTGTTGGGCGCTGAGCTCGTAGGCGCGCGCGAGCTGATAGAGCACCGAGTCATTGCGTTCGTATTTCGGGTAGGCCTTCAGCAGCGCGCCGTAGAGAGCGATCGCCTCGTGCGCGTGCAGTCCCTCATTGGTAGCGAGTTCGCGCTCGATGCGCTCGGATTCCGAACTCTCCAAATGCAAATCGGCGAGGCGCCGCAACGCCTCCGCTCGCAGCTCCGCATCGCCGGCATTGAGATCGAGGAAGCGCTTATAGGAATCCATGGTCTTCGCCGCATCGATACCCTGAGGCGCATCGGATTTCACGTCGACTTCGCCCTTGTCGATATCCTTGATCGTCGCCGGCGGCGGGGTAGCGGCATTGCCGAGCGCCGATGCGAAAAGGAGCGCGAGGATCAGCGACCCGAGCCCGACCTTGCGATGCGTGCCAAGCCCGCGCGTCATGGATTCGCCTTCGGTTTCTGGTTTGCGGCACGATCATAAATCGAGGCCAAGGCGTAGCGCGCCTGCACCTGGTAGGTCTCGATGCGCTGTTTCTGACGCTCGAGCTCATCGACGGCGAGCGATTGCAAGAAGAGGTTTTGGTCCTCCGCGACCGACTCCAGCCGATCGCGCAGCCGGTCCATGCGTTCGCGCACGTCCGCAACGCGCGCGGCATATTCGCCGTTGTCGCTCGGAATGCTTTGGCGCGCCTGTTGCACCAACAAGGTGCGCTTCTGTGTTTCCTTCAACGACGCGGCGAGCTCCTTGACCGACCGGCGCTCGTTCCAAACGCGGGCCTTGAAGCTCTCCGCAAGCTTCCAGTAGACGACGCCTTTCATCAGTCGGTGCTTGTCGCGCATCTCCTGCAGATCGGGATCGTCCGGGTGTGCCGCCAAATAGTCCTCGATCGCCTTGAGGCGCGCCCAGGTGGCTTGCTCCTCGGGCGTGCCCAAGGCCGCCACATCGTTGGATTGCTCGATTTCATTGATACGCGATTCGAAATCGACGCGTTTGCGTGTCAGCCCGTCCAGATCCGTCGACGCCAACACGACATCGGCCTTCGGCACGCGCTCCGTATAGGCTTTTTGCTTGGTGTCGATGATGTCGTCGAACGCGGTCAAACTATCGTGCCAAGTCTCCAAATTGTGGCTCATGAAATTGAGCACGCGATAATTCTTGAGGCCCTCTTGGAAATCATTGCTCGCCAGCAGCGCGTATAGGTAGCGTGACTCCGGCGCGTCGGGCAGATTCTGCAGCTGCCAGTACCAGGTCACCGTATCCTTTTTATCATCGCCCAGCAGGCGGTCGAGCAGATTACCCGAGCGGATTTGTTCGATCGATGCGTCGATTTGTTGCAATTCGCCGTCGAAGGAATCGATCGCCGAGTTGTAATACTCGGCTGCCTCTTGGTCGGCATGCAATTCACTGAAGGCATACGGCACCGCGAGGAACGATTCCTGAACGGCGCCGTCGAGCAAGTTGCGTTTGTGCAATGCGAGCCACGGTACCAGCGCGCGCTTGAATTCACCGAGATTCGCGTCGGCCCAGCCGACGCCGAGCAGCGCCTTGCTCGAGTAGGGTCCTTCGATGCGTATGCGTTCCAAGATCGGCTTCGCGTCCGCGGCCCGCTTGCCCTGCAACAAAGCGTATCCCAAGGCCAGATTGGCCTTGTCCTTGAGCGCCAAAAACTCCTCGCTGCGGCTCTCGAGCCGGCCAACCGAGTCGAGAAACGGCATCGCGTCCGCGAGCCGGTCCTCGCGCACCAGGGCCACGCCCAAGTTGAAATTCGCATAGGCGGTCCAACTCGGCGATCCGCGCCACGCGCGCAGCAGCGTGATCGCGTCGTCGTAGCGGCCTTGGCGCAACAGCAACTGCGCCAACAACATATATCTCTCGGCATTGATGCGCGGATCGATTTTGTTCGAGACCTTGCGCAGCGCGCGCTCCGACTCTTCTAAATAGCCGCGCTCGTACCAGACCTTACCGAGGTAGTACCAGGCGCGGTTTCGGACCGCTTCGGTCGTGTGCGCCGCGAGCAGCGCATCGAAAATCCGGCCCGCCTCGACGTGCTCGCCCAGAGACAGGTAGAGGCCGCCGAGCAGCAACTCCGCTTCGCCCTCGGTGTTGGGAACGCGGTGCAGCTCTTGCGCCGCGAGCAGGCGCGTAATCGCCTGGAAGTAATCATCCTGGTAAAAGTAGAACAGCACGTCGCCGTAATGCAGATCCTTGATCGCGTGCGGCGGCAGACCATTCGGATCCGGTTTGACATTCGCGCCATGCGCCAACGCCAAGGGCAGCGCCAGCAGGACGGCGCCCACCCTCAACGTGCGTACCATGTCAGCCAAACCGGTCACGCCTCATTCCCAATCTTTGACGAGGAATTCAGGCTGGTGCTTCGGCACGCGGTCGGTGATTTTGAGCTCCAAGTACTTGGCGCCGACGCCCTTTTCGAATACCAGAGTCGCGCCGCGCCGATAGTCACGCTCGATCGGGCCCTTGCCCGTGAAGAACGCCACGAGTTCGTGCTTACCGACTTTTTGATTGCCGAGATAGATTCTCTGTACACCGCCCTTGAGCAAGGCATCGGCCTCGCGGGCCGTATACAGATGATTCGCGACCTCTTTGTTGTCGATCTTGATCGTGACCGAGTCGAGCGCGAAGAAAGTGCCGACATCCATCGACAAGAACACCGCGACCTGCGTATTCGCCGGAAACAGCAATTCCTCCTCGAGCACGAACAAATCCTTGTTGAGCTCGATGACGTCCTTCTTCAGGCCTTGCACTTCTTGATCCAGCGTCTTCGACTCGCTTGCCGGCGCATCCGCGGCCGCGGCCGGGGGAGTCGTCGGCGCGGCTTCGGCCGCCGCGGGCGCCGCAGAGGTCGCTTCGGGCGCCGGCGGCGCGGCAGTTGCAGACTCCGCGGGCGGCGCCGGTGATTGGGCAAGCGATGTCGCGGCCAGCAGCAAAGCCAATACGCCCGCGTGCAACGTGATCGAAACGACTCGACTGTTGAAATTCATAGCTAACCTATCTATTTATTCGCGAAGTAATTCGCGTATTTCATCGAGATATGCGTTTTCATCGCCGCGCTTGAAGCCGACGTTGGTGTAACGCACGACGCCGGCGCGATCCACGAGGAACGACACCGGCATTTTCTGGATCCGGTAATCCCGGCCGGTGCTGCCGTCCAAATCAAACAGAATCGGATAAGAGACGCCCATGGAATTTGCGAACTCGTCGGAGCGGCGCACGTCATCATCGACGGTCACGCCGAGCACGACCAGGCCTGCGCGTTGATAGGTCGTATTGATACGATCGAGCGCCGGCATTTCCTTGCGGGAATCCCCGGCCCACCGCGCCCAGAAATTGACCAGCACGACCTCGCCGCGAAATTCCGATAAACGCAGGTTCTTACCGTCCCGCGCCTTCAATACGAAGTCCGGCGCATCCTTGCCGACGAGCGAGGGCGGCGCCGCCGCCAAGGAGGACATTGCCATCATCGTCGCGAGAACGAGGATCCCGCCGAACCGCAATCCCGCGCCGTGGCGCGGTGAAACATCAATCACGCTGGTAACCCCGCTGTCCTAGGAACACCCCGTAGACCGGAAGCTTTGCGCCCTCGCCTTTCGGCGAGTTTGCCCTGATCAGATCTTATGCAAAATCGCATACTGCGAGGCGCAGTGTCAACGCGGTGAGAAACAACTTCGCGGAATTGCTGTATGACGTGGCGCACATTTGCGCAAGTTCATCGCGGCGCGCGAAATCGGCGATCTGCGCAGACAGACCGCCAGACACCAGCCGAAGGGCACTTGCTTGAGGCCCAGCACCAAGATCGGCCCCAACGCGAGCCGGGGCCGGAAGGGTTTGCGGCTGCGGTCAATGCGCTCGCGCACCGGCACAGGGCACCAGCAGCTATCGAGCGCTAGCCGGGGACTTTCCCATTGACGAGACCCGCGAGCGGCATCCACGCGACCAAAGGATCCAGCGCCGCGCCCGTGCCCAGCGTGTTGTTGACGTTGGGTGCGGGCCAGAGCGTGGGGAAATTGCCTTGCGTGCCGTGCAGCCCCATATAGTTGAGGATGACCATCTGAACGAGATTGAAGACGTTGTTGCCCGCGGGACTGCTGGTCGTGTTTTGCGATCCGTCCGGATTCAAATAGCCAATTTGCAGACTCATCTCCGGATTGCTCTGCGCCGACTGCGCCTTTCCTGCGGGGTTGTAGACGAGGAAATAGGTCGCGGCGACGTTGGCATTGTCGGCGGTCCAGACGCCCTTGCCGCGTCCCGCGACCGAGGAGTCGATTTGACCGTCGCTCGCGAGTGAGCCGTCGCTGAACACATAAATCATGACCGGCTTGCCCACGAGCGAGGCATATTGCAGCACCGCGCCGATGCAGGTTCCGGCATTGAAGTCGCGCGTCTCGCCGGTGGCGCGTGTACTGTCATGGTAGTCGAAGCCGTCCAGTTGGATCGTGCCGGCGGCAGCGTCGCCGTTGACGACGAGCTTCATGACGGCCGCGGTCTTCTGGAAGTCCGAGCTGCCCTGATATTCGGCGGTCGTGAAGATGCCGCTGGAACCGACGATCATGGGATCGATGTCCGGATCGATCGCCGCGGGACTCGGATATCGATTGAGCAGGTAAGCCGCCTTCGTGTAGGCGCAGGCCTGCACGGCCATCGCGTTGGCATTCGCGGTCGGGTCGATGTAGGCCTGGATCTGCGGATACTTCGCGTCGCTGATGCGCTTCATCGATTCCAAGACGTTGACGACGTCGGAGGAACTCGGCAACAGCGTACTGAGCTGACCGGTGCTGACCAATCCCTGGGAATCGGTCGAGTCGGCAATTTTAGTGGGTGTCGCCGAGACATTGATCATCGACGCCGGCGCCATCGAGTTGCCGCCCGAAATGCTGGCGTCGGTACCGATCAAGTCGAGCAAAGCACCGCGCGCGCCGACCTGCCAGATGCCGTACATCGGGTTGTGGGGGTTGTCGCTGGTGTCGTTGCTCGATAGGGCCGGAATCAGCGTGCCGGTGGTACCGGCCATCGCCTTGGCGCTCGCGCGGGTCTTGATGCCGCGCAGGTGCGCGCTATCCGAGTGATACCGCAGGCCGAGGCTCGCGTCGACGAAACTGCCCGTCGCGCTGGAATTCGGCACCATCGTGCCCGGCAAACCGAGCTTGTTGTACCCGGCGACGCTCAAGAAATCGAGCTGGCCGTTGGGACCGCCGCCGAGCACGTTCGAGCCCATGATGTTGCCGCCGCCCGAAAGGTCGAAACAGATGAAGGGAATCAATCCGGCGCCCGCCGTGATGTTGCACGCGGCGACCGCGGCCTGGATGTCGCCGGCCAACTGAGCCTGCGCCACGCGGGGATTCGCAATCAGACTGAAGATCGACGGCAGCAGCACCGTCGCTCCGCCGGTCATGAAGCTCTGCGCGATGAATTGCCGCCGAGTCTTCGGCACCGGGTGATCCGCATGGCGGAGCGGCTCGTGCAATCCCAGACCTTTCTTAATCTTGCGCATATGAAAAACCTCTTCGATTCGTCTGCTGCTGAATTAATTGATCATCATTTCGGCGTTGCCGAACGCAGCGGCACAGGCCGCGGCCGTCACGGCCAGAACGCGCGCGGGGTTGCCGTTGCACGGTGCACTGCCGTTGCACAGGATCGGGATCAGGTTATTGAGCTCGTTCGCGACCGCCGACGGCGCGGGCTGGCTTGCAAAGCTTGCCGAGGAGCCGTTGCTGATCACACGCGCCGCGAGCGCATTCGAGACGGCGTTGATACCGGCCGTCGTCGAGAACGTCGAGCCGTTGAAGGTCACGCCCGGGAACATCGCGGCCTGGTACTGCGGCGTATTGACCATCGTGTTGCAGTATTGAACCGCGATTTGCGCAACGCCGACCTGGTTGGCCGAGGAATACGCCTCGAGCGTCGGTATGTTCGGCAGCTGCTGCTGCACGCTCTGGTAGGTCGTATTGACCGCGGTATTGGTCGAAGGCACCCCCGAGAGCACCGACAGCGTCGAGTTGATCGACGCGAAGGTGCGCACACCGACGTCGGAGACCGCTGCGAGCGCAACCGGCGGCGGCGGCGTATAGGTCTGTGCCGTCGACGTGTAGGTCTTGCTGCCGAGCTGGTTGAAGGCCAGGAAGAACTCATCCGAGAGCGGACCGTTTTCCAGGCCAATGACCGTACCCACCGACGATAAGATCGCGCCGGTCTTCGAATTGTAATTCGATGCGCTCACGGTCGTGCTGAGCGGCAGATACGCCTGGCCGACGAGCGGGATCGAGCCGTTGATGCCGATTTGGATGCCCGAGATCGCCAGGTTGTTCGGCACCACGGTCGGATCCAGCGAGATGAACGTCGGCGCAGCGAACAGGTAGCTGTAGCTGTCGTATTGGCTGACCGTGAACATCACGTAGGCTTCGTTGAGCCCGGTAACCGAGGACACGTTGAACAGCATGTAGTACTGCTCGCCGACGCCGGCATTGAAGTTCTGCACGATCTGCGCGGGCGTCAGCGCACGGCTATGGATCGCGACGAACTTGATGAGACCTTGCCACGAATCGTCGCCCGACACTTCGTTGCCGAGGACCAGCGCGAAGGTGCTGTCCCAATCCGATATCGTAGCGCCCGCCTGCGGATCGACGAGACCGGTATTGACGCCGTTGACATAAATCTGGCGGCCGTTGACCGGATCGTAGGTCAGCACGACATGCTGCAAGGAGGCCTGCAGCACCTCGGCGGCATCCGGCGTCTGCAGCTGGGGCATGCCGTTGAGATCGGTATTCGAATTGCGCATCATGAAGTCGTAGTCTTGGTTGGTCTGACCGAGCGTGAAGTTACGCGTCGTGTCGCTGCCCGAATAGCTGACCATGTACGAATTCTTGGCTGCGACCAGCGCCGGCGCCACCCAGGCTTCGACCGAGAACTCCCCGGTGGCCTGGATCAAGTTGTAGAGCTTGGCGCTGCCCGCGGTCGTCGCTTGCGCCTTGCCGCCGGCGCCGACAATGATGCCCCAGCCGCCGGACCACGTTACGTTGCCGGTAATCGTGAGATCCGCCGAGGGATCGACGCCGCTCGTGTCATATGCGACGTAGCCGTTTTCCGTCTGGAACTCGTACTTGGCAATCGTGTCGGCATCGTAGCGGTTCGCGCCGCTCGCGACCGTGCCGTTCGCCAAGGTCAAGGCATTGCTGATGACCAATGCGGGATTGATGTTGGTCGGCGTCAGCATTTGTGCGAATCTCTGGATCTGCGCGAGCATCAGCGCCGCGTCGGCCTGGCAATTGCTCCAGCAGTTATGCGAGTCGACCGCAAGTCGCTGATAGAAGCGCGAGTTGGTGCCGCAAGTCGACGCCCAGGTCGTCGTACCGAACGGCACGCAGCCGGTGAAGTCGATTTTCGGAATCGCCGCCTGATAATCGGCCGATATCTGGTTGAGCGGACCCGCGAAATACGGAGACTGCGGCGCAGACGCGTTCGGCGAGTGGCAGCGCGAGCAATAGACGCTGGTGATCGTGTAGATCGTGTTCTCGTAGTCGAGACCGCCGTCATTCGGCAGATTCAAGCTCTGCCCGACGGTTAGGATCGGCGGAGCGACGAGCTGCACGGTGCTGGTCGTCGTGCCGCCATTGGCGGCGTCCGCCCAATTGGTGATCCAGGTCGTCAAGATCGAGCCGCAGGCGTTCGGATCGGCGAGCCAGCAGTTGTGTCCGCCGGAGACCTTGGTCACCATCAGCGACGTGGACGGTTGCTGCAGGTTGACGACCGTGTTGGCCTGCGCATAGGCAAGGTTCACGTTATCGGAGCGCGCGAAATTCGGCATCTGCGCGGGGGTCGTGGCGTTGTGGCAGCCGCCGCAGCGATTCGTCGAACGGATGTTGTCCCACAAATTGATTTCAAAGGCTTGGACATCAGGCGATGCCGGCGCAGGGCCGGTATACGCATTCGCCGTGCTCGTGGTCTGAGTCTGCGGAGCAGCGGTCGTTCCGACGCCGCCGCCGCCGCAGGCGCTTAAGGCCATCGATGCCGCAAGGGCAAGCAAGCCGATCGTGCGTGTAAAGTTCATGGCTTAATTCCCCATGCAATAAGCGGCGGCTTCCGCGAAGACCTGCCGCAGCGAATAGTTGTGCGATTGGAAAGAGGCAATCATCGACGTCACCTGATTGAAGTCGGCCGTGTTGCTCGGCGCTCGGAAGCAGACATCCTGGAACACCCGTGTGACCTGGCAATTCGTGAACTGCGCGCTGTTTTCGAGTTCGGTTCCTAAGGATTTGGCGCCATTGCCGCCTCCGGGCAGGCTGGCGCTCCAGCCTAGGACCATGTTGGGGCCGCCGCGCCAGCGATTGGTCCAACTATCGTCCGGCGTGACGAAGCCCAAGGGGAAATTCGTTGCGTTAATGTGGTACTTCGCCTGCGTCTGTCCGGGCGTGTAGACCATCGTGTTGGTCGGGACATCGAAGTTGTAGTAGGCAAACGCCTGCGCCATCGGATCCATGCCGCTGTGGCAGCCGATGCAATTGGTCAAGAACAGCGTGCTGACGCCGCCCGGACTGCGGGTCACGTCCTGGCGTATGCGATCGGGCGGGCGCGTCGTGTCCATGACCGTCGGCAAGTCGCTGCACAGATGATTCATCATCGTGAAGCGGAACATCGCGCGATTCGTGCCGTTGATGAAGAAGGCCGATGCCCCCCCGAAGGTCGTCATGACGCCGGCGGTCGCCGTCGACGGGATTCCGGTTATCGCCGACTGCGTCTTCGTGACCAGCGCCGTCGACAGGTCCACGCCGTTGGCGTCCATCTGTGCGTACAGATCGTTGTTAGAGTAGGAGTAGGCAGGCAGGTTGTTGGCGGAGCTCGCGGCAGGGCTCGCGATGTAGACGAGATCGGCGCTCAGCAAGGTGTTGAACGGCACGTTGTCGCGCACCATGCCGACGACGGTCGCTGTGTAGTCGTTGAGCGGCACGAACACGCTTTGACTGCGGCTCGTCCATGGCGCGGCGAGGTTGCGTATGGTGTCGTTGTAAAATGCGGGGTCGTTGGTCGCGATCAGCGCCGCGGTCACCGGATCGGGTGCCGCAGTCATCTGCGTCAGCAAGGCCGCTGATGGCGGCACACCGGCGATGCGATTGTACATGCGCAACGCCTGATCGGGGTTCGGACTCTGAGCGGACGCGTTTGCGCCGAAGAGCGCGATCGATCCGAGTAGAACCGCGGCCTGCGTCGCGATGGCGGTCACCCGCCGTATGCGATGCGCCCGCAGCTGTTGTTTGCAATCCGTCTCGAACATCCCGTACTTCATATGCACATCCACTCGCGTGAGTTGTGATTCCGACTTGCGGCCAATATACACAGCGAAAAAGCAATCAAGTAATGTCTCATCGGAACGACGTCGGCGTTTCGCGACAGTACCGAGAGCTGCAAACTGGCCTATATCCTGACACCTGCTTTCTACAGACTATTCGTCTGTGTTGCACAGAAAAGCGGAACCGGAAGGTTTCTTCTGTGAGTGCGTTAACAGATTCAAGGCGAGCGACGAACGAAGATGCCAATATGATGACGATTAAGTTCAATCCAGACGTTCGTGCGCCCGCTGCTGACCGCTCAAGCATTCTAGGTTTAAGGCATTCAGCGTAGGGATCCATATATGAAAATCGCGCGTACTCGTGAACTGCGTCACGCTACCCTCAAATTCGCGGCCTGTCTGCTGCCCTTATTGGTCCTCGCCGGCTGCGAGAGCGCCAGCAGCGGCCATGCGCCGGGTCTGGCCGGCGGTCAGACCTTGACGCCGGGCACGACCAACTACCCGCTTGCCTACGTCAAGGTCCCCGTGCCGACGACGACGAAGGCGAATGTGACGACGATGACGGATATCGCCGCGACCGATTTGATTACCTCGATGACCGGCGGCGATCTGTATATCCGCAGTCAGGCCAATGCTACGGGGACCGAAGTCAATGTCACCTCGAGCATCACCGGCGGTCTTGGCGCGGTACGCGATCTGGACGTCTCGGCCGACGGCACCAAAATCGTCTTCTCGCTGCGCCTGCCCTTGATCAAGGGACTCAAGAACGACGATCCGAAGCAACCGAATTGGCATCTTTATCAATACGATGCGATCGCCCAGACGGTGACTCAGCTAACCAACGACGACATCACCGCCGGCCACGATGTCGGCGCCCACTACCTGCCCGACGGACGCATCGTGTTCGCCTCGACGCGTCAGACGACGACCGAGGAGATCGAATTGAACGAGGGCCGGCCGCAGTATCCGGCGCAGACCGAAGACCGCAGCTCGCCGACCTTCGTATTGGAAGTCATGAATGCAGACGGCACCGGCATGCATCAGATCACGTTCAACACCAATCACGATTTCGCGCCGTCGGTGCTCAACAATGGCCAGATCCTGTTTTCGCGCTGGGAAAACACGAACGGCCAGGACCAGATCAGCCTGTATCGCGCAAATCCCGACGGCTCGGCGCTCGAGCTGTACTACGGCGCGAATAGCCACGCGACCGGCGTCAACATCGCGGGCACGAACAACAACGTCATCCAGTTCCTGAACGCGCGCCAACGCCTCGACGGCAAGACCCTCGCGATCGCGCGGCCCATGCTGGGTACCCAATTCGGCGGCGATGCGGTGCTGATCGACGGCGAAAACTACGTCGAAGTCAATCAAATGGCATCGCCCGCGCTGGTGCCCGCCGGCGGTGTCGGCCAGGTCAGCGCAACGACGCTCGGGGTAACGACCGATGCCAACATGCCGTCCCAGGGCGGCCGGTTCTACTCAGCCTACCCGCTGTACGACGGCACGAACCGAATGCTCGTCAGCTGGTCGCCCTGCCTGGTGCTCAATACGACGGTAACGCCGAACACCACCGAGGTCTGCACACCGAGCAATTCCACGGGCGCGAACGTGCAAATGGCGCCGCCGCAATATTCGCTGTGGCTCTACGACCTCGACGCCGGGACCTTGAGTCCGGTCTTGTCGGCCGTGGCCGGAACGATGGTCGTCGAACCGATCATCTTGCAGGCGCGCACCCCGACGCCGCCGATTCTCACCGACGGCTCGAGCATCTATAGCCCAGGCATGTCGGCCGCCGCTCATCTCGCGGCCGCCAATGCCGCTAACAATGGCGTGGGCTTCTTGAACATCAGCAGCGTTTATGATTTTGACGGCGCCCCGCCGCCCAACCTGCCGAACTTGGATATCACGACGATCTCGAATCCGACGATGACGACCGGTACCCCCAGTTACTATACGCGCCCCTACCGCTTCATCCGCATCACGAAGTCGGTCGAGATTCCCAATAAGACCGTGCGCAAGCTCAATAACTCCGCATTCGGTCCGGCCGGAATGGGCATGCGCGAGATCCTCGGCTACGCGCCGATTCAGCCCGATGGGTCGGTCCAGGTTCAAGTGCCCGCCAACGTGCCGTTCATCGTCGAAGTGCTCGATGCGAACGGTCGGCGCGTGGCCGCGCAACATACGAGTTGGATGCAATTGGTCCCGGGCGAGACCAAGACTTGCAATGGCTGCCATACGCCGCCGAATGGCAATGCGATGACGACGCGCCCCTCGCACGGACGCTTCGGCTTGACCGACTCGATCAACCCGGGCGCGCCGACGCAGGGTTCCAATTTCCCGGGTACCAATCCGGCGATACTCGCGCAAAACGCCACGGACGACATGGCGACGACGCTCGCGCTCGATACCTGCGGCGCGACCAACCAGACCCAGACGGCCGCGACCTGTTCCCAGGTGTTGAGCAGCGATGTGTTGTATGCGCCGGTTTGGACGACCGGCGTCACCGTGCCGAACGGCGTCACGGACAGCGCTATCGCGTATACCTATGCCGGGCTCAACGGCCTTTCAGAGCTGCCGCCGATCAACGCCAATTGCGTGCCGTGGACCGCGCAGTGCCGCGTGGTCATCCACTACGCGTCGGCGCAATCGCCCGCGCAGTTGTACATCCAGGCGCTCTGGAATTTGACGACGCGCCCCGCGGTGACGATCGCCGGGGTCAGCGAATCGCCGACCTGCACGCTATGCCACAACCCGCTGGTCGCGAATCCAGTGAACCCTGCCGATGCCTTCCAGGTGCCGGCCGGTCAACTCGACCTCACGGGCGGCGCCTCGAGCACCGATCCGACGATCGTGAATTCGTATTTCACGGTGCTCAACAGCAACACATACCCCGAGCAATCGCTGCTTAATGGTAACCTAGTGCCTACGGTTCCGGAGCCGGGCCCGCCGACGGCGACCGGGCAGCCGACCACGATCGAAGTCACGGTCGATACGAGCGGACCCATGGCTGCCGGCAGCGCGGCGGGGTCGGAGGCATTTTTCGGGATGTTCGACGGCACCAACGCCGCGGCCAATGGCGGGCAGGCCGGCTATGTGAATCACGCGGGTTTCTTGACGCCAGCGGAGTTGCGTTTGATTTCTGAATGGTTGGACATCGGCGGCCAGTTCTACAACGATCCATTTGTGGCGCCGGCAGCGAATTGAACTGATGCCACGCCTGCTCGCGCTCATATTATTGCTGCAGGCGTTCCTCATCGGTGCCGTAGAAGCGAAACAAGCCCACTTGGAATTGGTGGTGACGCGCCCGTACCTGGAAATGCATACCGGGCCCGGGCGCGGCTTCCCGGTGTTTTATGTCGTCGGACGTGGCGAGATCGTCACGGTGCTCTACAGCCGCACCGATTGGTATCGGGTACGTGCAGCGCGCGGCGAGGAGGGTTGGGTGCGCCGCGACGATTTGGCGGCCACGACGCTCGAGTCGGGCGATCCCGCACCCATCCCGCCCTATCCCGATTTCTCGGCGCATCGCTGGGAATTGGGCGCCGCCTACGGCGTCTACAATCGTGAAAATCTCGTCTCAGGCTACTTGGACTTCGGCCTCACGGACAGTCTCGATGTGGAACTCGCGCTGCAGCAGGCCTTCGGCACGATCGACACCCGCGACATCGCGACCCTTGGTTTGCGCAATACGATCGTGCCCGAATGGAAATGGATCTCGCCGACCGCGGGCATTGGCTTCGGTTATCAGTCGATCACGGATAACGCGCCGCCCGCACCGCTCGAGGCACACAATCAACTTGCCTACGCGTCGCTCGGCGCACGCGGCTTCATCACGCGGCGGTTCATGTGGCGCTTCGATTGGCGAGCCTACTACGTGTTCAACCAGCTCAATAAGAGCGAGGTATTGGAAGAATGGAAATTCGGCTTAGCAGTGTTCTTCTAGCGGCGCTGCTGCTATCCGGCTGCGGCTGGTTTCATCGAGGCGACAAGGGCCCGGCCCCCATCCCCTCCGATGAACCACAGCAGGAGCCTACGATCATCGAACCGCAGGTCACGCGCCGCGTCGTCAAGACGCCGAAGATCAAGTCGAAGGACTTCGAACTCGGCGCGTATTTCGGCGCGCTGAGCGTCGAGGACTTCGGCACCAATCCGCTCTACGGGGTGCGTGGTGCCTACCATGTCACCGAGGATATCTTCCTCGAGGGCTTTTTGGCGCGCTCGAAGGCCGGATTGAGCAGCCTCGAGACGACGTTTCCGGATATCACGGTTGTCAGTGAGTCTGGGAGACGCTTCACGTACTACGATCTCGACGTAGGCTACAACGTGCTGCCTGGGGAGATATTCCTCGGCCGAGGACATGCATTCAATTCGCAGCTGTACGTGACGGCCGGTATGGGCGACGTGAAATTTGCCGACAAGGACCAATTTGCGCTGAATTTCGGCGTGGGTGAGCGACTTCTGATCACCCATTGGCTTGCCGCTCACCTGGATGTCCGGGATCACGTCTTCGAATCCGACTTGTTCGGTGCGACCAAGAACGTCCACAACATCGAAGCCACTTTGGGATTGACCGTTTTTTACTGATCAGGAGAAGAGATCCATGCAAACTTCACCCTTGAAATTTCTACAGCGCTGCGCGATCGCGGCGATCCTCTCGAGCACGAGCCTCATCGCCACCGCGGGCGACGCGAACGGACCGGCGCCGGCCTTCACGCTCACCGACCTCACCGGGCAAACCGGCGCGCTGAGCCAGTACAAAGGCCAGGTCGTCATGGTGAATTTCTGGGCCACCTGGTGCGGGCCCTGCCAGCAGGAAATGCCTTTGCTCGATCAAATGTACCGCAAATACAAGCCGGCGGGCTTTACGCTGATCGGTGTGAATGTGGATAAGAACGCGCCGCCGGTCAAGGATCTGCTGGCGCGCAAGCCCGTCAGTTTCCCGGTGTTGCTGGACCCGACGAACGCGGTCAGCAAGGCCTACCACCTCGACGAGATGCCGAGCTCGGTCATCATCGACCGCAAGGGCAATATTCGTTATTTGCACCGCGGCTACAAGCCCGGTGACGAAAACGAATATCAAGACCGCATTCGTCAACTCATCCGAGAATAGCCATGCGTACTGTGCGCGCCGCGATCGTGCTCTCCGGTGTGCTGCTGCTGACGGCGTGCGGCGGCATCCAACCTTGGGTCAAGCCCTACGAGCGGGACCGCTTGGCCGACCCCATCATGGTTTGGGATCGGGATGCCACGTCGACTGCGTATCTGGACCACGTCTATGAATCTCGCGAAGGATCGCGCGGCGGAACGGGCAGCGCGGGCGGCGGCTGCGGCTGCAACTGACGCAGATGATTCGCGCCCACCGCCTGTTGATGCCGCTCGCCGCGATCGCCGCCCTGTTCGGGCGCTCGGGCGTCGCGGACGTCCTGCCGGACGACCGCGCGGATCTGTTCTACAGCAAATACAGCGGCGGCGGCATGGACATCACCGGCGAATCGGTATCCGCACGCAAAAAATTCACGGAAAATTTCGCGATCGATTACAGCTACTTCGTCGACAAGGTCAGCGGCGCCTCGGTCGACGTGCTGAGCCAAGCGAGCGTCATCAAGGACGAGCGCAAGCAAAACAGCGTGAACATGACGTTCGTGCACGACAAGACCACGTATTCGCTCTCGTATTCGAACAGCATCGAGCGCGATTACATTTCGAACACGCCGCACGCCTCGTTGAGCCAGGACATGTTCGGCGATTTGACGACGGTGACCTTGGGCTTCGGACGCACCCGCGACAAGGTCGGGGAGAACAACGGCACCGCGTTCGTGCCGAACGTGGCGTGGCTGGGACATGCGGAGAGCCGCAGTTACGAACTGGGTCTATCGCAGATTCTGACGCGCAACTGGATCACGAGCCTCAATTTCAACGTCATTACCGACGACGGCTATTTGTCGAATCCCTATCGGTCGATTCGCTATCTCGATCCCACGGCCGCCAAGGGCTATTCCCTGGGTAGCCAGATCTACCCGGACACGCGCACGAGCACCGCGGTGGAACTTCGCACCAAGTATTACCTGCCCTTTCGGGCAGCCGCTTCGATTTCCTATCGATATTTTCGCGACACCTGGAGCATCAAGGCCAATACGTTCGAATTCGACTACACCCAGCCGATCTCGAACCTATGGATCCTCGAAGGCCGTTTCCGCTATTACCAGCAAGGGGCTGCGAGCTTTTACAGCGATTTATTCCCGTTTGCCAATTCGCAGAACTACATGGCTCGCGACAAGGATTTGGCCGCTTCGAAGAACACCACGCTGGGGGCCAAGGCGACTTACGCGTTCCTGCCGGAAGGCTGGAAGCTGTTCAAGCGCGGCACGGCCACGCTCGACATCAGCGAGATTCGCTTCAAGTATCTCGATTTCAGGGATATCAAGGACTACGATGACACGCCCGCGGGCGGCAATTACGCGCCCGGCGACGAGCCCTTGTACCATTTCAACGCGGTCATTTATCAGCTCTATTTGTCGATGTTCTTTTGAATAGCCGGAGGATCGCAACGTGAAACACTCGATATCGCGACGTGCGCTGCTCAAGCGGCTGAGCTTGACCGCGGGCGTCGGGGCCGCCGTGCCGCTGCGACCGGCGCGCGCGGCGCAACCTGCGCGCCTCGATGTCAACGACCCGGCTGCGGTCAAAGTCTCCTATATTCTCGAGGCGAGTCACCTCGATAAAACGAAGCATCCGAATTACGTCCCCGGCAGCGCTTGCGAGAATTGCCTGTTGCTGCAGGACAAGCCCGGCTATACCTACCGGCCCTGCAGCCTCTTTCCGGGAAAGCTCGTGAAAATCAGCGGCTGGTGCACATCCTGGACGGCGCAAATCTAGCGCTTCATCCAGGCGTCTCGGACGCGCACTCCGATCGCAGGGAAGTCCGTGAAGAAGCCGTCGATGCCGCGCGCGAGATATCGCTCGATTTCCGAATCCAGACGGCCGTGTGCCGCGGGCTCGCTACCGATGCGCAGATCCTCGGGCAGAAATTCATTCTCGGCGCGAAACGTCCATACGTGCACCTTCAAGTTCAATGCGTGTGCGGCGCGCACGCCCTCTTCGCTCGCGAGCGGCTTATTGATGCCGATCGCATCCGCATAGGTAGCCACGTCGGCTAAGTCACCCAGTTCGTGCTCGAGCAATTGCACGAGCGGCAGGCGCGTCAGTTCGCGTAAAAAACGCAGATTGTTCGGATCGAACGACTGGATGAACACCGGCGAGCCTGGCTTGGAATAACCGTGCCGATCGAGCGTATCCAGGACCGCGAGTTCCTGCGCCAGGCCAATCCGGGCGAAATGCGCCGGATGTTTGGTCTCCGGATAGACCCCGATGCGCGCACCCTCGGTGCGCTTGCGGTTGGTGGCCGTCGCGAGTTCCATGATTTCATCGAAGGTCGGCACGGTGTAGCGTCCGTCGAAAGCGGCATTCTTTGGTCGCAATGCCGGCAGGCGCTCGCGTGCACGCAGGGTCTTGATTTCGGCGAGCGTGAAATCCTCGGTAAACCAGCCCGTCATCGTTTCGCCGTCGATGACCTGAGTGCGCCGCCTTTCCGCGAATTGCGGGTGTTCAGCGACATCGGTCGTGCCGCCGATTTCGTTCTCGTGGCGCGCAAGCAGCACGCCGTCGCCGCTCATGACGAGGTCCGGCTCGATGTAGTCCGCACCCTGCTCGATCGCGAGGCGATAGGACTCCAGAGTGTGTTCGGGACGCTCGCCGCTGGCGCCGCGATGGGCTATGACGGTCACACGATTCAATTGGCACCTATTCGGATGTCGGGCAACACAGGCCGTAACGAGCTGCTAGTCTAGCGCCTCGCCGCGTATAATCGCGCGCGGATCGTCGGGCCCCCGGGGGGAACTATCCGCGTGCTTTGCGGGTCCTCCTCAAGGTGAGGTCCCTTGTTTTGCGATATTTGAGGAGCGCCAATGTCCATTAAAAAAGTGAGCGGCTCGCTGCTGGCCTGCGTTGCATTCGTCGCGAGCTTACTGGCGATTGTAAATATTGCCAATGCAGCGGCGCGCGAGGAAGGCCGAGTATTGACCGCAACGGAAGTCTTGGAGGAAGTCGAAGGCATGCCGGACCAACGCCTGCCCGACCTCTTGCTGCAGCATGCCTACGGAATCGCCGTGATTCCCGATGTCACCAAACTGGCCTTCATCTTCGGTGGCCGTCGCGGTCACGGCGTGCTGGTCGTGCGCGATACGCTGACGGCACCCTGGAGCAACCCGACATTCGTGACTCTGACCGGCGGCAGCTGGGGATTCCAGGCCGGCGCGGAGTCAGCCGATATCATCCTGGTATTCACGACCAAGAAGGGCATCGAGGGCATCGCCGGCGGCAAGCTGACGCTCGGTGCCGACGCCTCGGTCGCGACCGGTCCGGTCGGTCGCCAAGGCTCCGCCGCCACCGACATCGGTTTCGGCTCCGAGATCTATTCCTATGCCCGAACCCGCGGCCTATTCGGGGGAATCGCGCTTGACGGCAGTGTCATTTCGAGTGATTGGTCGGCGAATGCTGCGTTTTATGGCAAGAGCGGCGTAACCCCGACGGAAATTTTCTCAGGCCAGGTACAGCCATCGCCGGCGACGGCCGCGACGGCGCAGCGGTTTCTAGACCGCCTCGCACAGTCGACTCGAACGACGGCCAACGCGGCGACCGGAGTTGCGCCGAACCCTGCGCCTGGCGCCGCTGCCCCGGGTGCGCCGCCGGCCGCGGCCGAACCGCCGCGCACCTATCCGTTGGAACAGCAAAACCTCAGCGTCGAACATTGAAACAATTGAACAATCTTTGGGGTGCATGATGATCAAGATACCGGTACTCGCCCGAGCCGCGTTGGTAGCCGGCGCTGCGGTCGTTTTATCCAGCGCTGCGATCGGCGCACGGGGCGCAGGCGAACCCGAACATACGGTCGGCGGCGGCCATATCCCGGCACACGGCCCTGCGCGCGCGCCGACCTCCCGGCCGGCGACGCGCCTTCCGCAGCCGAACCGGCCGACCGAGAATCATGGGCCGGCGGGCGAACCGGACCAGCCGGGGCACCCCATGGCGCCGCACGTCCATGGCGATACGGATACCTGGGTCGGGCATGACACCGGGCGTAATGACCCCCATTACCATCTGGATCATCCCTGGGAGCACGGACACTTCCCCGGGGTCATCGGCCCGGGTCATGTTTGGCGTTTGCATGGCGGAGGCCCCAATCGATTCGGGTTCGACGCATTCTTTTTTGGGGTTGCGGCGTTCGACCTCGCCTATACCGCGGACTGGCTTTGGGACAGCGACGACATCGTCATCTATGACGATCCCGATCATATCGGCTGGTATCTGGCGTATAACGTGCGCCTCGGGACCTATGTCCACGTCCAATATCTGGGAGAGTAACTGTTCAGGCGCATAACGCGCGCGCCTCGCGCCCGACGTAGCTGCACCGCGTGCGACGGCACCGCGGGGTACCGCGATCCGCCAAACTCACGGAAAGTTCGTTGTTTCTGTATGAAATTCATGCACATACAATGAAGACGCGACGGCTCGGGATTGAGCCTCTGTGGCATACACGCTGTTTAGCTGTTTAGATACCGGCTCCTATCTCCCTATGCACGGCGCACCGTTTGACGCGAGGATGATCGCATGAGCCCACCGATCGACCCGACTACGGCACAAGCCAGTCGCAGTGCGAACGAACGCACGGTCCAAGAGTGGCTCGATACCTTGTTGGCCGGCGCCTGTGATCAGCGCGCATTCAGGATGCAGGTCGACGATTTGCTGCGTGGATCCGCGGATGCCGCCTGGGAAGTATTGTCGGTCCTCGACCAATATTATCGGCGTGGAAAAATCAAAACGGATCTGTTCCACGCACTCAAGTTGCATGTCGAGCGTCAAGCATTGGGCGCCGGCGAGGATTCCGACACGAGCGCGCAATCGCCGCTCGCGCGAGATCTGTTGCGCGCATCGAATATGACCGTACCGGTCGGCGCGACGCTCCCTCGCCCCAGCTTGGTGCCTCGCCCCGCCGCGGCCGCGCCCGACGCAGCCACGGCACCCCGGCGCGCCGAGCGGTCGGATCGCAACCGAGTACCGGCGGTGGGCGACGTGCTGCGCGGCCGGTATCGAATCGTCGGCGTGTTGGGCCAGGGCGGCATGGGCACGGTTTTTGAAGCCGTCGATTTGGATCGCGTCGATCTGGCGCAGACCAGCCAAAAATTGGCGATCAAAGTCCTGCATACCGCGGTAACGATGCGGCCACAATTGTTTGCCGAACTGCGCAGCGAATTCCAACATCTGCAATCGCTGTCGCATCCGAACATCGTGCGTGTGCATGAATTCGATCGCGACGGCGACACCGCGTTCTTTACGATGGAGCTATTGCTCGGCTCTTCGCTCGGCCAACTGATCGCAACGCAAGACGGCCGCACGTTGGATCGATCGCAGGCGCTCGCGATCATTCGTGACGTCGGCGCCGCACTCGTACACGCGCACTCGCGTGGCGTCGTGCACGGCGACATCAACCCTCAGAACATCTTCGTTACGCGCGACGGCGAGGTACGGGTCTTGGACTTCGGCGCTTCGCATAAACTGCAACACGGTCCGTGGATCGCAGAATTCGAATTGCGGCAGCCGATTGCCGTGGCGAGTCCGGGATACGCGAGCTGCCAGCAGCTCGAGGGCGAGGTTGCCGAAGCGCGCGACGACGTTTACGCGTTCGCCTGCATTATCTACATGCTGCTGGCCGGCAGGCACCCCTTCCAGGGCCGCACGGCGCTCGATGCGCGAGCGCTGCGTTTGACTGCGCCTCACCCGGCCGGAATGGCTGCACGCCAATGGCGCGTGTTGCAGGAAGGGCTGCGCTTCGAGCGCGACCGGCGCCCCTCGGACGTGCGCGATTGGCTGGAGCGCTTACAGCTCGGCGCGCCGAGCGGTCGCAGCAAATTGACGATCGCGCTAGCGATCGGCGCCGTTGCCGTCGGTTTGATCGTCGCCGCGTCATGGCTCAAGAACAATGAGGATTTCCGGGCGCCCAGCACGACGGCATCGAGCGCGAATACGGCCACCAATGCCACGGGCGACTCGCGGCCCACTCCGATCACGTCGACGGATCGCGCGCCGTCGGCGGCGGCGGCGGCACCTGCCGTCGTACCATCGAGCGAACCGGCGCCAGCGCCGTCGATACCCGCTGCATCAGCACCCGCTGCATCAGCACCCGCTGCGTCGCCACCCACTGCACCGCCGCCCGCTGCACCGCCGCCAAGCGCATCGGTTTTGACGACGCCGCCAGCGACCGCTTTACCATCGACTGCGCCACCATCGACTGCGCCACCATCGACGACGCCTCCACCCGCGGCCTCGCCTGCCGCACCCCGCGTCGCTACCGCCGCTGCGAGTGCGATTGTCGCGCCAACGCCCGCCCTCACGCTTGCCACGCATGCACGCGTCGAATTGGCCGCGGCGGTGGTCGAGGTCTCCCCCAGCGACGCATTCGCGCTCGTCACGGTGCGCCGCAAAGGCAGCATGCGGGGTGCAGCAAGCTTTACCTGGTGGACCGAATCGGGAACGGCCAAACCCGGAGCCGATTTCGCTTCGATCGCGCCGCATGTCGAGCGCATCGCGGATGGCAAGAGCAGCATCAACTTGATCATCCCGGTCGTCTCGGATTCGACGCGCCGAGTGCCCAAGAGTTTTTACGTGCTCATCGACGAGGCGGCCCCAGGCACGGCGGTCGTCGAGCGAACCACGACGATGGTAACGATTCAGGAATCCCAGTAGAGCCGAAAGGTCCCTTATCGGGCGGCGTGGATCAGCGTGCGGCCCGCGCGCGCGGCGCCGATCAGCGCCACGTCATCGTTCAAGATCAGTCGCGTCGGAATTGCCTTGACGTACGGCGATAGGCGTCCTTTTTGCTCGAAGCGCGCTCGAAACGCGCTCCGCGCCAGCACGTCCTGTATCTTGATTGCGATCCCGCCGGCGAGGTAGACGCCGCCGCGTGCGCCATGCGCCAATGCGATATCGCCTGCGACCGCGCCGAAGATCGCGCAGAAGCTTGCGAGCACGCCCTCGCAATCGGCATCGCCGCCCGCCGCTCTCGCCGTGATCTCGGGCGCCGACAAATCGAGCACCGGGCGCCCGCCCAAGGCCTGGTGCGCTCGATAGATGTTTTCGATACCCGGACCCGAAAGCAGGCGTTCGACCGACACTCGACCGAATTGCCGCGACAAGTACTGCAGAAGCGCGACCTCCTGGTCATCGCTGGGGCCAAAGGCAATATGGCCCCCCTCGGTCGCGATCGGCACCGCGACGTCCCCACTATGCGCAAGACAGGAGACGCCGAAGCCGGTACCGGCGCCCATAATCGAGATCGGCGCGTGACGGACGCCCGGCAGATCCGGCCCAATGCGTCGCAGATCGGCATCCGTCAAGACGTCGACTGCCAGTGCGAGTGCCGAAAAGTCGTTGATCACCAATGCATTTTTGAATCCAACGGCCTGCAATTCCTGCTCGGAAATCTGCCAGTGTCGATTGGTGAATGAGGCCTTTCCGTCGACAACGGGTCCCGCGACGGCGATGACGGCCGCCGCCGGAGCGGCCACTATCGACATGCGTTGCATATAGGTGCGCAGCGCCGCCGCAAACGTCGGAAACGCCTCGTCCAGATCGAGCCGCTGTCCCACGCGCCATGGCGTGTTTGCCGCAACATCCACGACCGCAAAGCGGGCATGGGTGCCACCCACATCACCGACGAGAATCGCGCTGTTCGCAGTCATTGCACCACTGCCTCAATTCGCCGTGGTACAGATTAACATATGCAGCCGATCTCGCCTCCGGGCCGAGGACGCGTTTCTGAGGATCACCTATTCCAATTTCCGCGACCGGCGCGTAGCGTTGCGCACATCGGATGCTTGCATCGCGAGGAGTTGCGTCAATGGATGTCGACAATCAAATACGCAGTGAGGTGCAGGCCGCATTGGAAATGCTTGGCTGCCTGCATCACAGCCATATCGGCGTCATCGTCAACGACGGTATCGTGACCTTGCTCGGTGAGGTCACTGAGTTCTCCGACCGATGGACTGCCGAGGCGCTGGTCAAGCACGTCGGCGGCGTGCGGGCGATCGCGAACGACATTCATGTGCGAATTCCGATTGTCGGCGCGCGCAACGACTCCGAAATCGCGGAAGATGCGGCCAATGCGCTGCGAAGCTGTGGCGCCATGCCGCACGCACACATTCAGCCGGTCGTCAGCGATGGTTGGGTCAGCCTTCGCGGTCGGCTCGCATCGCACTCCGAAAAGCACACGGCGGAACGCGCGATCCGGCGCTTGCCCGGCGTCAAAGGCGTCATCAACGACATTCAAATTGGACCGGAACTGCCCAGAGCATCCGTGGCCTGAGGCGCGGCAACGGCGCCGGGTAAACCGGCGAGTGCCTCATAGTTTCGGTATTTCTCGATGACGTCGGCTTGCGCGCGGCGCAGCAACTCCTCGGCCACGGCCGGCTGCGTCAGCGCCAACGAGCGGTAGCGTAATTCGTTGTTGGCATAGTCCTTGAATGGAATCGCCGGCCGCGGCGAATCGAGCCGGAACGGATTCTCGCCAATGTCGCGCATCGCAGGATCGTAGCGAAACAGCGGCCAGTAACCGCTGGCCGTCGCGAGATCTTGTTGTTTCATTCCATAGCGCAGGTCGAAACCATGCGCGATGCAGTGGCTATAGGCGAGAATCAAAGAAGGCCCGCTATAGGCCTCCGCTTCGCGAAATGCCTGCAGCGTCTGCTGCGGGTTGGCGCCCATCGCAACCTGCGCGACGTAGACATTGCCGTAGGCCATCGCCTGCAGCGCGAGATCTTTGCGCGAGACGCGCTTGCCCCCCATCGCGAATTTGGCGGTCGCTCCGAGCGGCGTTGCCTTCGACGCTTGGCCGCCCGTATTTGAATAGACCTCGGTATCGAGCACGAGGATGTTCACGTCGCGGCCGGTCGCGAGCACATGATCGAGTCCGCCGTAACCGATATCGTAGGCCCAGCCGTCGCCGCCGACGATCCAAACACTGCGCCGGACCAAATGATCGACGACCGAGAGCAGGTCGCGGGCCGTCTCGTTGTGCTGCGCCAGGTCGAGCAGCTTTGCCTTGAGTGCCAGGACACGATTGCGCTGTGCGCGAATTTCGGATTCCTGAATCTGCGGCGCGCTCAGGATCTCGGCGACGAACGCATCCCCAAGTTCGCTCGAGAGCGACTTCAGCCGCAAGGTAGCGAGTTCGAGATGCTTGTCGGCCGCGAGCCGGAATCCGAGGCCGAACTCCGCATTGTCCTCAAACAGCGAGTTCGACCACGCAGGACCGCGGCCCTCGGCGCTCTTGGTCCACGGGGTCACCGGAAGATTGCCGCCATAAATCGAGGAGCAGCCCGTGGCATTCGCGATCATCGCGCGTTCGCCGAACAGCTGTGAAAGCACTTTTAGATACGGCGTCTCGCCGCAACCGGCGCAGGCGCCTGGAAACTCGAACAAGGGCTGCAGAAACTGCACGCCGCGCACGTTGGCGAAGTCGACTCGCGCGCGATCGTTGGCGGGCAGGCGCTCGAAGAACGCAATATTGCTGCGCTCCGTCTCGATCAAGGTGCCTTTTGGCTCCAGGTTGATCGCTTTCACGGCCTGATCGACGGCGCTGTGCGCCGGACACGCCTCGACGCACAGACCGCATCCGGTGCAATCCTCGACGTAGAATTGCAAGCTGAAACGCACGTCCGGGTAGCCGCGCGCGTTGACGCTTGCCGATTTGAAGCTCGGCGGGGCGCCCGCGAGCTGGGCTTGATCGTAATATTTCGCACGGATGACGCTGTGCGGACAGACGAAGCTGCATTGACCGCACTGAATGCAGAGTTCAGACCGCCAGACCGGTACTTCATCGGCGAGATTGCGCTTCTCCCAGGCCGCCGTACCGGAGGGAAACGTGCCGTCCACCGGCATCAAGCTCACGGGAATCTCGTCGCCCAAGCCCTCGAACATCCTTGCGGTCACTTGCCGCACGAATTGCGGCGCGCTCGCGGGTACGATCGGGGGCCGGTCGAATTGGCTCGTGGCTCGCGCGGGAATATCGACTTCATGGAGTTGAGCCAACGTATCGTCAACGGCACGGAAGTTCTGCTGCACGACCTTCTCGCCCTTCGAACCGTAGGTCTTGAGGATCGAATTCTTGATCTGGGCAATCGCCCGGTCGTGGGGCAGCACCCCGGAGATCGCAAAGAAGCAGGTCTGCAGGATGGTGTTCGTGCGATTTTTGAGGCCGGCCTCCTGCGCGACACGGCTGGCGTCGATGACAAAGAAGCGCAGATCCTTATCGATGATCTGTTGCTGCACCGAGCGCGGTAGATGATCCCAGACCTCGGTCGGGCCGTAGACGCTGTTGAGCAGGAAGGTCGCGCCAGGCGCGGCGAGCTTCAATACGTCCAGTCGCTGCAGGAATTGGAACTGGTGGCAGCCGACAAAATTCGCCGCGCTGACGAGGTACGGCGCATGGATGGGCCGCGGCCCGAAGCGCAAATGCGAAATCGTCTGCGCGCCCGATTTGTGGGAATCGTAAACGAAGTATCCTTGGGCGTAGAGCGCCTCATCCTCGGCGATGATCTTGACGCTGTTTTTATTGGCGCCCACCGTGCCGTCGGCCCC
>Ga0181538_10000085_pt1 | contig 94045 bp, 68 predicted proteins | sample PEATcosm2014_Bin_40_FD_119773 | JGI IMG/M metagenome (GOLD analysis project Ga0181538, IMG submission 119773) | Peatland microbial communities from MTU Mesocosm Facility, Houghton, MI, USA - PEATcosm2014_Bin23_30_metaG | ecosystem: Environmental > Terrestrial > Soil > Wetlands > Peat | place... | reverse complement strand
GGCCTCAAGGGCGTTCTTTGTCGGCCGGTGCGACTCGAAGAAGACGCCGAAGACGCCGGGCCACGGCAGCGAGGCAAGGCGAAAGGCCGCAAGCTCATCGGAGGGGTCGTGGCGAAGCGCATCCTCGGGCGTGCCGTCATTCTTCCTCTCCTCGATCGCGCGGAACTGCCCGCCCTTGCGCGGGACCGCCGCGTCGAAGGCGCCCTCGTAGAACTCCACGCATTCGGAGAGGATCTCGACAACGGAGAATCCGTCGTGGCGCGCGGCCCGCTCCATCATCTCGATCATGTGGTTGACCTGGGCCGCGTGGCTGCGGGCGACGAAGGTGGCGCCGCTGTTGATCAGCGTGCGCATGGGGTTGATGGGCTGGTCCACGGCGCCCGTCGGGTCGGTCTTCGACTTGAAGCCGATGGGCGAGGTGGGCGAGGTCTGCTTCTTCGTCAGCCCGTACACGAAGTTGTCCATGATGACGTAGGTCAGGCGCACGTTCTTGCGCCCGGTGTGGACCAGGTGGTTGCCCCCGATGGAGAACCCGTCGCCGTCGCCACCGAAGACGAACACGTGCAGGTCGTCCCGGCCGAGGCTCACCCCGGCGGCAAACGGCAGCGATCGGCCGTGGATGTAGTGGACGCCGTGGGTGTTGACGAAGTACGGGAAGCGCGACGAGCAGCCGATGCCCGCCAGGGTCACGATGCTCTCATGGGGATACTGGAGCTTCTCGAGCACGCGGTAGAAGGCGGCGAGGACGGCGAAGTCGCCGCACCCGGGGCACCACGTCGGGTGGTCGGCGGTGAGGACCTTCTTGGTAAGCGGGGGCCGCTGCGGCTGCGCGGAGGGGGAGAGGGCGGTGGCGGGGGAGGGCATGGCGGTCAAGGTGGGGATCGGGTCAGGAGTGGCCGCCGTTCGGGCCGTCGGGCCCGATCTTGCCGGTCACGCGGTCGACGAGCTCGCCGATCCTGAAGGTCAGGCCGTCGGTCTTGGTGATGCTGCGGATGGAGGGCAGGGCGTAGCGGGCGCGCAGCATGGTGGCCAGCTGGCCGAAGCCGTATAGGCCCTCGTCGTTCATCTCGACGACCAGCACGCTCTTGTAGCGGGCGAAGACCTTGTCGAGGCCCGGAGGCAGCGGGTGCAGGTGGCGCAGGTGCATCTGTCCCACCCTTGAGCCTCCCTGCCTCAGGCGGTTGACCGCCTCGCGGACGGGCCCCCACGTCGAGCCCCAGCCGACGACGAGCGCCTCGCCCTCGGAGTCGCCGTACACCTCGGGCGCTGGAAGCGACTCGGCGAGCGCCTTCAGCTTCTCGCGGCGCTTGGCCGTCATCTTCATGTGCATGCCGGGATTGGCCGACGGATGCCCCAGCTCGTCATGCTCGAGGCCGCTGACGCTCGGATACTTGCCCGTTGCGATCGAAGCCCCCGGCGGGGCGTGGCGGGTCAGGCGGCCAAGGGGGTAGGGCTCGAAGTCCGCCCCGCGGGGGGACAGGTCCGGCTTCGGGTCGACCATGAGCGCGGCGAGGTCCGGCTCGTCGAACGCCTCGATCCGGGTCGCCAGGGCCTGGTCGGTAAGGATGATGACGGGCGTGCTGTACTCGCGCGCGATCCGGCCGGCCTCGAGGCAGATGTAGAAGCAATCCTCGACATCCTTCGGGGCGAGCACGACGCGGGGAGCGTCGCCGTGGCTGCCGTATATGGCCTGCAACAGGTCGCTCTGCTCGACATTGGTGGGCATGCCGGTGCTCGGCCCGCCGCGCTGGACATTGATCACGATCAGCGGCATCTCGGCCATCACGGCCCATCCCAGCGCCTCCATCTTGAGCGACAGCCCGGGGCCGGAGCTGCCCGTCACGGCCAGGTGGCCCGAGTAGGCGAAGCCGAGCGCATAGCCGATCGCGCCCAGCTCGTCCTCGGCCTGGACGAAGAGGCCCCCGTACTTGGACAGCTCGCTTCGCAGCGTCTCCATGACGGTCGACCAAGGGGTGATCGGGTAGCCCGCGCCGTGCCGGACGCCGGCCGCGATCAGCCCGTACGTGAGGGCCGTGTTCCCGTCCACGGTAACCTGCGGGCGCCCGGAGGTGCGGGTGGGGGCCGACTCTATGCGGAAGAGGCAGTCGCGGAGGTTGTCCGACGGGGTCGCGTAACCCGCGTCGAAGGCGAGCATCGCGTTGCGGACGATGTCCTCCGACCTTCCCCCGAACCGCTCGGTGATGAGCGCCGCGACCTTTGCGGCGTCCAGGCTGAAGATCCGGGCGATCAACCCGAGAACGAAGAGGTTCTTGCCCTTCTCCTTGGACGATCCGCCCACCGCCTCGACCGTCGCCCCGGTGATCGGGATTCCGACGGACGTGAAGCGCCGGTCCTCCGGGTTCGGCTTGACGTGGTCGCTGTCGTAGATGAGCACCCCCCCCGGCCGCAGCGACTCGATGTGGTTGTCGTAGCTGTGCTGGTAGAAGGCCACGAGGACATCGGCCTGGTCGCCGGACGAGAGGATGTCGCCGGAGCCCATGTGCACCTGGAATATGGACGGACCCCCCGAAATCGTTGACGGGATGGTCATATACGTCATCACGTCCTGGTCGGAGCGGCCGGCGAGGCGCGCGAGGAACCCGCCGATCGTCTGTATCCCGTCCTGCGAGTTTCCGGCAAGGCGGATGACCACGTCGCGCACGGTTCGGCGGTCAGGATTGGCTTTTGAATCAGAGCCCGGAGGCGGGGGGGTTGCAGGCAAGACCATTTGTGGGGGGCTAAAAGTTGTCGGCGGCCTAGGCTTTGTCAATTAGATGGAGCCTTTGGCGCATGCCATCGGGCCGGCGCCCGTTGCGACCGGCCGGCACGGCTTCCGGGCGCGCCGGCGGGTTTGCGGTTTGCCCCCGGCTTCGACCGGGCTACTGTTCCCCCATGGTCGTTGAGGCAACCTCAGCAGGCTCCCGCAGCGGTGCGCAAACCGGGCCCCTCAGGCTCCTCACCGCCGTGCCTATCTGCGACGGGCACGACAGCGCGGTCGTCACGATCAACCTCGAGCTGGCGCGGCACGGCGCCGAGGTGATCTACCTGGGCTACCACTGCGCCGCGGGCGCCATCGCGCGCGCGGCCGTCCAGGAGGATGTGCACGCGGTCGGCCTGAGCAGCTACAACGGCGGCCACCGTGTCTTCTTCCGCGAGGTCTTGGCCCAGCTCCGCCGGCGGGGCGCAGGCGACATCCCGGTGTTCGGCGGCGGAGGGGGCACGATCACCGCCGCCGATGAGCGCGCGATGAAGCGGGACGGCGTGGACCGGATCTTCTTCGCCGGAACGCCGCTTGCCGAGGTCGTGGAGGCCGTGAAGCGAGGCTACGCGCGCGAACTGGGGCCGGATGCCCGCCTTCGCGGCGACCGCGCCCTCGGCCGGGCGATCACGCTCGCCGAGGCGGGGGCGCGCGGCCGCGGCGGAAACGGGGGCACGCGGAGGGCGGGAAGCGGCGGAAGGGCGTTCGTCGTGGGGGTCGCTGGCCCCGGCGGCGCCGGGAAATCCACCCTCATCGACGAGCTCACGGCGCGCTTCCTCCGGCGCAACGCCCAGGGCCGGGTCGCCATCCTCGCAAACGACCCCTCGCACCCCGGCAGCGGAGGCGCGGTCCTAGGCGACCGCGTCTCCGCCATCTACTCGCAGGACGAACGCGTGTTCTTCCGCTCCATGGCCACGCGCGGCAGCCTGACCGGCCTCTCGGCAGCGGCGCCCGCGGCCATCGCCTCGCTGCGGGCGGGCGGGGCGTTCGACCTGGTCTTCGTGGAGTCGGTGGGCATAGGCCAGGACGGCGACCCGTTCGGGGCGTTCGGCCGCGGCCCGCGGCTGGCCGACGCCGTGCTCTTCGTCCTGGCGCCGCACTACGGGGGGCGCATACAGCTCCAGAAGATCGCCATGCTCAACGGCGCGGACCTGGTCGCCCTCAACAAGTGCGACGACCCCATGGCGCACACCGCGCGGGCCGAGATCGCCGCGCGGCTCTCCTCGAACGGCAGGGACCAGCTGCTTCACGCGACCGTGGCCGCACGGCACCACGACGCGGGGGTCGACCACCTCTACGCGGCGATCGCGCAGCTCGCCGGGCTCGAGATGGCCGCCTCCATTGCCAGGACGCCCTGACCCGCGCCCCGAGAAGACCATGTCCTGCATTGGAAAAGTCGCCGACGCGGTCGAAGCCTACAACGGCTTCGTCGCCGGAGAGGTCGCCCGGGCGCGCGCCGACGAGGGGTTCGCCGCGGAATTGCGCGCGCGATGGGCCGGGATCCGGGCGTCCGTGGGGCTTACGGCGTCGCCCACGGGCACGCCGCTGCCGCGGCTGGCCCTGCCTCAGACGGACGAGCCGGGCGCGATCGCCGGCTACCTCCTCGGCCAGGGCCTGCCCGGCGAGTTCCCGTTCGCGAACGCGGCGTACCGGGAGATGTACCTCGACAGGCCCGGCGGAGGGGAGGAGCCCATGCGCCTCTTTGCGGGCCTCGGGCTCGCCGAGGACACGAACGAGCGCTTTCATTACCTCGCCGGCCACCAGGCGAGCACGCGCCTTTCGACCGCCTTCGACGGCCCGACGCTCTATGGGCTCGACAGCGACCACGAGGGCGTGCTCGGGAAGGTCGGCGAGGGGGGCGTCGCGATCGACACGGTCGAGGACATGGAGCGGCTCTTCGCCGGCTTCGACCTCGTCGCGCCGGACGCCTCGGTCTCGATGACCATGAACGCCCCGGCGCCGGCGATCCTGGCCATGTTCGTGGCGGCCGCGAAGCGCCGCTTCGGGCCCGACTGCGTGCCGCGGCTGCGCGGCACGATCCAGGCCGACATGCTCAAGGAGGTCCAGGCGCAGAACGAGGTCATATTCCCGGTCGACGCATCGCTGCGGTTTCTCGGCGACATGGTGGAGTGGTGCATCCCGCACATGCCGCGCTGGTATCCCATCAGCGTCAGCGGCTACCACATCGCCGAGGCGGGCGCGACCCCCGTGCAGCAGGCCGCGTTCACGCTGAGCAACGGCTTTGCCTACGCCGACATGTTCCGCGCCCGCGGCCTGGACGTTGACAGGTTCGGCCCGAGGTTCTCGTTCTTCCTGGATTGCGGGCTCGACGTCGAGTACCTCGTGCTCGGCCGGGTGTGCCGGCGCATCTGGGCCATCGGGATGAGGGACGCGTTCGGCGCCGGGCCGAAGGCCCAGGTGCTCAAGCTCCACACGCAGACGAGCGGGCGCTCGCTCGTCGCGGCCGAGTTCAAGAACAACCTGACGCGCACCGCCGTCGAGCTGATGCTGTCCTACCTGAACTGCACGAATTCCTGCCACAGCAACAGCGCGGACGAGCCCTTCACGACCCCGACCGAGGAATACGTCCGGCTGGCCTCGCACGCCCAGTCGATCCTCCTCGAGGAGGCGGGCGTCTTCAAGCACACGATGAACATCCTCTCGGGGTCGCCGGGCCTGCTCATCCTCGAGCGCGAGGTCGAGCGCGCGATCCTCGGCGTGTTCCGGGAGATCGACACGCTCGGCGGCGTGCTGCCCGCGATGGAACAGCGCTACCAGCGCAGCAAGATACAGGAGTCCGCCCACCGCTACGAGGTCCAGGTCGGGACGGGCGACCGCCCCATCATAGGCCTCAACAGGTACGCGGGGGGCGGACCGATGCCGCGGGTCGCGCTGGCGCGCACGCCGCCGCGCAAGCAGCGCCTGCAGGTCGAGCGGCTCCGGGCCTTCAAGGCCAAGAACGCGAAGCGCGCCCCGGAGGCGCTCCAGCGCCTTGGGAACGTCGCCCGCGCCCGCGGAAACATCTTCGCGGAGCTGCTGTCGACGGTCGAGACCTGCTCCCTCGGCCAGGTCACCGCCTGCCTCACCGGCGCGGTCGGCAAGTTCAGGCCGATGGTCTGAATCGACCCAACCTTCGGCCATGCACGCCCAAAAGACCCCCGACGCCGGCAGCGCTTTCCGCGAGTTCTGCCGCGGCGTGCTCGCCGAGGAGGCGGTGCTCAGGGAGGGCGGCGGCCCGGCGGGGCTCGAGCGCCAGCACAAGCTCGGGCGGCTCTTCGCGCGCGAGCGCATCGCGGCCCTTCTCGACGAGCCGGCCGAGTTCATGGAGGTCGGGCTGTGGGCGGCCCACGGGATGTACCGGGAGTGGGGCCCGTTCACCGCGGCGGGCGTCGTGACCGGCATCGGCCGCGTCTCCGGCCACCCCGTGATGATCGTCGCCAACGACGCCACCGTGAAGGCCGGCGCATTCGTGCCGATGACATGCAAGAAGGTCATCCGCGCGCAGCGGATCGCCTTCGAGTGCGGGCTGCCGCTCGTCTACCTCGTGGACTCCTCCGGCGTCTTCCTGCCGATGCAGGACGAGATCTTCCCCGACGAGGACGATTTCGGCAGGATCTTCCGGAACAACGCGGTCATCTCCGCGGCGGGGCTCCCGCAGTTCGCGGCGATCATGGGCAACTGCGTCGCCGGGGGCGCCTACCTGCCCGTGCTCTGCGACAAGATCCTGATGACCGAGGGCAGCGGCCTCTACCTCGCCGGGCCCTCGCTCGTTAAGGCCGCCATCGGCCAGGACACCGACAGCGAGGCGCTTGGCGGGGCGGCGATGCACGCGGAGATCTCGGGCACGGTCGACTTCCGGGAGAAGGATGACGCAGCCTGCCTCGCGCGGCTGCGGTCCCTGATCGGCCTTCTGCCCGGGGAGTCCGCCCCTGCGCCATGCGGGGAGCCGGGCTCGACTGAGCGGCCGCCGGCGGACCTCTACGGGCTCGTGAGCCTCGACGGACGCAGGGACTACGACGCCCGGGACGTCCTCAGGTGCATCGTCGATTCGGGGTCGGTCGACGAGTACAAGGCCGACTACGGCAAGACGCTCGTGTGCGCCTACGCGAGGCTCGGGGGGCGCGCCGTCGGCATCGTCGCCAACCAGCGCATCCGCGTGCACTCGAAGACCACCGGCCTGCAGATGCCCGGCGTCATATACTCCGACGGCGCCGACAAGGCCGCGCGGTTTGTCATGGACTGCAACCAGACGCGCCTGCCCATCCTGTTCTTCCAGGACGTCTCCGGGTTCATGGTGGGCAGAGATGCCGAGCAGAGCGGCATCATCCGGAGCGGCGCGAAGCTTGTCAGCGCGGTGAGCAACTCCACCGTGCCCAAGATCACGGCCATCATCGGCGGCAGCTACGGCGCGGGAAACTACGCGCTGTGCGGCAAGGCCTTCGATCCGCGCTTCATCTTTGCGTGGCCCAGCGCCCGCTACGCGGTCATGGGGGCGGCCCAGGCGAGCGACGTCGTGTTCAAGATCCTCGCGCGCAACGCCAAGGAGCGCACGCCCGACGAGCTCGAGGCGCTCCGGGAGCGCGTGAAGCAGGACTACGTCGAGCAGGCCGACATCCGATACGGCGCCGCGCGCGGCTGGGTCGACTCGATCATCCAGCCCGAGGACACGCGCGCCGTCCTCCTGCGGGCGCTCGCCTACGCGACCCGGCCCGCGCCGAGGGCGAGCTTCCACACCGGCGTGCTGCAGGTCTAGGGCCATGGCAACGATGCTGAAGATCGCCAATGCGTCCGGCTTCTGGGGCGACCAGCCCGAGGCGGCGGCCCGGCTCGTTGCGGAGCAGCCCGACATCGACTACCTGACGCTCGATTACCTCGCCGAGGTTTCGCTCTCCATCATGGCGATGATGCGGGCCAGGGACCCCGGGTCCGGCTATGCGCGCGACTTCCTGGACGCGCTAGGCTCGCTCTGCCCGTTCTGGTCGGCGGGGGGCAGGACGAAGGTCGTGACGAATGCGGGCGGGCTCGACCCGGAGGCGTGCGCCCGCGCGTGCGCCGAAGTCCTCCGCTCGGCGAACCTGGGCCGCCTGCGGGTAGCCGCCGTGACGGGAGACGACGTGCTGGCTGTCCTCAAGTCCGATCCCGGCGGCTTCGCCAACCTGGAGACGGGGTCTCCGCTCTCGGCGGTCGCCCCGCGCCTTGTCACCGCCAATGCATACCTCGGCGCCGGCGTGATCGCCGATGCGCTCCGGGCCGGCGCCGACATCGTCGTCACGGGGCGCGTCGCGGATCCGTCGCTCACCGTGGGCCCGTGCATCGCCGAGTTCGGCTGGTCGCCGGCCGACCACGACCGCATCGCCGGCGCGACCGTCGCGGGCCATCTCATCGAATGCGGCACGCAGGCGTGCGGGGGCTTCTCGACCGACTGGCTCGACCTGCCCGACAACCAGTCGATAGGCTTCCCGATAGCCGAGGTGTCCGGGGACGGCACGTGCGTCGTCACCAAGCCCGCCGGCAGCGGCGGCGCGGTCACGGTCCAGACCGTGAAGGAGCAGCTCCTCTACGAGGTCGGCGATCCCGGGAGCTATCTCTCGCCCGACGCGACGGTCTCGTTCCTGACGCTCCGCGTCGAGGCCGCGGGCGCCGACCGGGTGCGGGTGCGGGGCGCGGCCGGCCGCGCGCCCAGCGACTCCTACAAGGTGAGCGCGACCTACGCGGACGGCTACAAGGCCCACGGGATGATAACGGTCTTCGGCCACGACGCGGTGAGGAAGGCGCGCCGGGCGGGGGAGGGCGTCCTCCAGCGCCTGCAGCGCGCGGGATGCGTCTACCGGGAGCACCTCATCGAGTGCCTTGGCACCGGCGCGAGCGTCCGCGGGATCGCCAGCCGGATGAGCGACACGCACCTGGTCGAGACCGTGCTGCGCGTCAGCGTGGCCGCCGACGCCAGGGAGCCGGTCGAGCGCTTCGCGAAGGAGATCGCCCCCCTTGTCACCTGCGGCCCCCAGGGGGTCACCGGATACGCCTCCGGCCGGCCCAGGGTTCAGCCCATCTTCGGCTACTGGCCGACTCTTGTCCCCCGGTCGGCCGTGGCGCCGTCCTTCAGGATCCAGAACGGAGCCCGGCCATGATCCCCCTCCGCGAAATCGCGTTCGCCCGCAGCGGCGACAAGGGCGCGTCGGCCAACATCGCGGTCTTCGGCCGGACGCCGGCCGCCTACAGGTGGATGCGCGACCACCTCACCGGGGGCGCCGTCGAGAGCTACTTCAGGCCGCTCGGCGTGGACCGGGTGACGCGCTACGACGTCCCGAACCTCGAGGCGCTCAATTTCGTGCTGGCGGGCGTCCTGGCCGGAGGCGGCAGCCGCTCGCTCCGGATCGACGCGCAGGGCAAGGCCCTCGGCATGGCTCTGCTCGAGATGCAGGTCGACTATCCAGGGAAGAAATGAGGCCGCCCAACAGACTCGTGCTCTCCGAGGCCGACGGGCCGGACACCACCGTGGTCACGCTCAACCGGCCTGAGAAGCGCAATGCCCTCTCTGTCGAGCTGCTGGAGCAGCTGGTCGCGGCCGTCGCGGCGGCCGAGGGCGATCCGGCCCAGCGCATCCTGATCATCCGCGGCGCCGGGCCGGCCTTCTGCGCCGGGCTGGACCTCGCCGAGGCGGCCGACGGCGCCGGGGCCCGCCGCTCCGCCGAACTGATAGCCGGGGCCCTGCTCGCGCTCAGCGGCTCGCGGCTCGTGACCATCGCGGTCGTCCACGGCGCGGCCGTGGCCGGCGGGGCCGGCCTCATGACCGCGTGCGACATGGCCGTCGCCTCCGCCGACGCGGTGATCGGCTACCCGGAGCCGAGGAGGGGCCTCGTGGCCGGACTGGTGATGACGTTCTTGCGGCGCCAGATACGCGAGCACGACGCGCGGGAGATCCTGCTGACGGGCGAAACCTTCTCGGCCGGGCGAGCCTGCGAGATCGGCCTCGTGAACCGCGTCGCCCCGACGCGGGAGGCGGCGCTCGCGGAGGCGCGGAGGCTTGCCGGCGCCGTGCGCCAGGGCGGCCCGCTGGCCGTGTCCCGGACCAAGGCACTCCTGGCAGGGCTCTGGCACCGGCCCGTTCAGGCGGACCTCGACCGGGCCCTGCAGGCCCACCTCGATTCCCGCGCCTCGGCCGAGGCGGCCGAGGGCATCGCCGCCTACAGGGAGAAGCGGCCGCCCAAATGGGCCCCGGGCCCTCCGCCGCAGCGGCTTGCATGACGGCCGGAGCGCGTGCAGCCTGCTCCTGAGATGGCCGATCCCTCCCCACCGACCGAACCGCATGGCGAGATCGTGATCCGCGCCATCGCGATGCCCGCCGACACAAACGCCAACGGCGACATCTTCGGCGGCTGGCTGGTCTCCCAGATGGACCTCGGCGGCGCCGTGCTGGCCCGCACCGTCGCGGGCAGCCGCGTCGCGACGGTCGCCATCGACGCGATGAGCTTCGTCGCGCCGGTCAACGTGGGCGACACGTTCACGTGCTTTGCCCGGCTGAACGGGATCGGCCGCACGTCGATGAAAGTAGCGGTCGAGGCCTGGTCGCAGCACTACGCCGGCGGCCCGCAGCGCCGCGTGACCCAGGGTGTCTTCACCTACGTGGCGATCGACGAGGCCGGCAGGCCGCACCCGGTCAAGCGAGCAAAGTGGGTCACGCCGGAAGACTGAAGCACTCCGCCTGAACCTTGATGTCGTGCAGGAAGGCCGCGGCGCCGGCCCCGTTCACGACCTTGTGGTCGAACGTGAGCGACAGGGTCACGACCTCCGCCGGGTACACGGCGCCGCCCTCGTTGACCACGCGCTCGTGCGCCTTGCCGACGAAGAGGGTCCCCATCGATGGCGGAACGACGATCGGCGTCGCGACCTCGATGCCGAACCCGCCGAGGCTCGTGATGATGAGCGGAGCCTGCACGTCGTCCACCTTGCCCGCGCGCGCTGAGGCGACGGCCTGGGCGTAGACCGAGGCAAACGCCGCCCAGTCGAGCCGGTTTGCCTCGCGGATGACGGCCGTCGCCAGCTGGTCGCCGTCGAGCGCGACGGCCACGCCGAGGTCGAACGGGTCGCGCTCGACGATGCCCCTGTCCTTCGTGGTGAGCCTGCGAAAGGCCGGGTGCCGCGTCATCGCCCGCGCGACGACCCAGGCGAGCATCAGCGAGGGCGTGCATTGGAGCTCCGTCCTCTTCGCAGCCTCCCGCGCCAGGCGGATGGCCCTCCACTGCACGTCGAGCTGCATGTTCACCGGGACCACGCCGGTCAGCCTGCGGGTTATCGCCGGCGAGAGGGCGGGGGCGACCGGGGTGCCCCCGGACGCGGGCGGCTGCTGCTGGAGCTGCTGCATGCTGAGGTTCCGGGCCGGGGCCGCCGCCGCGGCGCCCTCCACGGTCATCACGGCGATCTCGCGCCCGATTTCCAGGACGTCGTCCACCTTGCACCGCCACTCCTTGAGCACGCCGGCCATTGACGACTCGATCGGGTAGACGGCCTTGTCGGTCTCGACCTCGCAGAGCGGCTCGTCGAGCTCGACCCTTTCCCCCGGCTTCTTGATGAGCGACACGATGCGCGCGGCGCGGATGCCCTCGCCCATGAGGGGGACCCTTATCGAGATGTCGGCGGGGTGGAACGCCGGGCCGTGGGCGGGCGCGGCCGATGACGGCTCCTTGGGCTCCCCGCGTCGCAGTGCCGCCCCGGGCGCCCTGGCCGGCGCGGCGCCTGCCGGCCGGGTCCCCTCCATGACCCGGTGCACGGCCTCGATGATGCGTTTCTCATCGGGCAGGGCGGCGTATTCATAGACCGGGCTGTAGCCGATCATCACGTTGCCCTTCGAGACGAGGATCGGGGGGCTCACGAGGCGGCTCCAGACGTCCGGCCGGCCGGCGAGGTGGGAGATGATCATCTGGCCGACGCTGCAGTTCTCGGTGTCCTCCTGCACGACGATGAGCCGCCCCGTCTTGCGGACCGATTCCTCGAGCATCTCGCGGTCCCACGGCACGATCGAGCGCAGGTCGATGAGCTCGAAGCTGACCGAGTCGCCGAGCTTGGCCATGGCCTCCAGCGACTTCTCGACCGTGTTGCCCCAGGCCACGATCGTGACGTCGCCGCCCTCGGTGAGGCGCCGCGCGGCGCCGATCGGCACGGCCGAGATGGCCTGCGTCACCTCGCGCTTCTCCCAGAGCATGTGCTTGGGGATGAGGACGATTGTGGTGTCCTCGCCGTGCATCGCCGACCAGAGGAGGCCGACCGCGTCCTCCGGCGTGCTGGGGATGACCACGTTGAGCCCGGGGAAGTGGGCGATGGCCGCCTCGTTCGCCTGGGAATGCCAGAGCGAGCCCCCCGGCAGGTAGGCCCCGTACGGGGCGTAGATCACCGCCGGGCACGTCCACCTGCCGAAGGTGCGCCAGCGCAGCGTGGCGAGGTTCGTGACGAGCTGGTTCCAGCCGGGATAGATGAAGTCGATGAACTGCAGCTCGAACACGGGCCGCCAGCCGTAGCTGGCGAGGCCGCACGCCACGCCGAGGATGGTCGACTCGGCGAGCGGCGAGTTGAAGACCTGGCCGGAGAAGTCCGTCGACAGCCTCTTCGTGAGGGTGAACACACCGCCCTTCGGGTCCTCCACGTCCTCGCCGAAGATGATCCGGTGCGGGTCCGCGTCGAGCGCGGCGCGCAGCGTGAGGTTGATCATGTCGCCCATGCGGTACTCTCCGGGCTTGAAGATCTCCTCGTCGAGGTTGGGCATGGCGTGGACGACATTGGCCTCGAGCTCGCCGGCCCGCGGGTTCTCGGCGTTTTCCGCGGCGGCGTAGTCGGCGCGGACCTTCTCCCGGGTCTCGGCGTCGAGCTTCTCGAATTCCTCCGGGGTGAGGGCGCCCTCGGAGACGAGCTGCTCCTTGAGCACCTTCAGCGGGTCGCGGTTGCTGAGCCCCGAGAGCTCCTCGACCGAGCGGTAGATCCTGTGGTCGTCGGAACTCGTGTGGCTCGTGAGCCGCTCGAGCTTCATCCAGATGAACGCCGGCCCGCCTCCGGCGCGGATCCTCGCCAGGGCCTCCTCGGCGACCCGATGGACCTGCTCGGCATCCCAGCCGTCCACCACGGTCCATTCCTCCGACGCCAGGACGTTGAGCACGAGCGGGTTGCTGCGGCGCGTCGGGCTGGAGATGCCGTATCCGTTGTCCTCGACGACGAGCAGCAGGGGCAGCCTGCGCTCCTTGGCGAACGACACGGCCTCGAAGAAGTCGCCCTGGCGGGTGGCCGCGTCCCCCACGGTCGCGAGCGTGACGCTCTTCTTGCCGTCGAGCTGCATGCCCCAGGCCATGCCGCAGGCCGGCAGGAGCTGCGATGCGGTCGGGGTGGGCACGCTCCATATGTGGAACTCCGGGTAGCTGTAGTGGGACGGCATCTGCCGGCCGCGCGACGAGGACTCGCGCTTCGCCATGTAGTCGAGCGCCAGCTGGAACGTGGTCACCCCGCGCCCGAGCACGAGGCCGCGGTCGCGGTAATAGGGGCATACGTAGTCCTCGGGCTGCAGGAGCATGCCGATCGCGGCCATCGCCTCGTGGCCCTGGCCGGACACGTGGAAGTGCCCCTTGCCCTGGCGGTTGAGGCTCTCCTCGCGCAGGTCCCCGTGGCGGCTCTCCAGGATGGTCAGCAGGAGCTTTTGCTTGCGCTCGGTGGAGAGTGTGGACGCGGTGGCGGGCATCTTGCGGGATCCTTCGGGGTTGGGGACGGGGTGCCTTTGCTCCTAAGGAACTCGCACCTGCGCCGTGCGCAAGGCGGATTCTGGCTCACTGGAAGGGGGCCGAGCCCCCGGTCCTGTATGCGTAGCGCATGAGGCCACCGCGAAACGCCGGGAAGCCCGCCCCCGCGACCAGCGCAAAGTCGATATCGTCGTGCGAGCGCACCACGCCCTCGTCGAGGCAGCGCTTCCCCTCGGCGATCATGACGCCCATGAGGCGTGCCGTTATCTCCTTCGGGTTGCTGGCCTGCGCGCCGACAGGGGCCGCAAGGCTGCGCGTCTCCTCGTCGTTCAGGGCCTCGCTGCCGCCGGAGTAGGAGTAGAAGCCCGTGCTCGCGCCGTTCTTCCGCCCCCTCATCCGAGCGGCGAGCATGGCGGCGCAGGCCCCCGAGCGGACGAAGCGCTGCGGGAAGTAGTGGGCCATCTCGCCGAAGATGAAGTCCGTCACGTCGACGCCCACCTCGTCGATCAGCCGGAGGGGCCCCATCGGCCAGCCGAAGTCGCGCATGGCGGAGTCCAGCGCGGCGGTGGTCACGCCCTGCTCCCAGAGCTTCACGGCCTCGTTGAGGTAGAAGAACAGCACGCGGGTCACGAGGAAGCCGGGCGAGGACCGGCAGATCACGGGTGATTTCCCGATCGCCTTCACGAGGGCGAGGGCGCGGTCTGCCGCGGCGGCGGACGTGTGGCGGCCCACGACCAGCTCGACCAGCGCCATGCGGCCGACGGGATTGAAGAAATGGATGCCGAGCGTGCGCTCGGGTCGGGGGACGTGGCCGGCGATCTCCTCGATCGGCAGCGCCGAGGTGTTGGAGGCCAGCAGCGCGTCGGGCCGCACGATGGCCGCCGCCTCGCTGAACAGCCTCTGCTTCGCCCCGGCGTTCTCGACGATGGCCTCGATCACGATATCGCACCTTTCGAAGCCCTCCCACCCGGTCGTCGCGGAGACCCGGCCGATCCCCTCGCGGGCGTCGCCTGTGGACATGCTCCGGCGCCGCACGGCGTCCTCGAAGAGGCCGCGGACGACCTCCAGCCCGCGCCCCACGAATTCGGGCAGCACGTCGCGCATCACGACCTCGAGGCCCTGGGCGGCGAACCACTGCGCGAGGCCCGAGCCCATAACGCCCGCGCCGACGATCCCGACCCGCCTGACCGGGGCCGGCTTCGCCGCGGCGGGGGGGAACCATCCCTCCAGAGTCCGTCTCCTGGCGGCCTCGCGGAGGAAGAAGCCGTTCACGAGGTTCTTGCAGACCGCGCTCGTGGTGACATGGCCGAATGCCGCGGCCTCCACGCCGAGCGCGAAGTCGATGTCGAAATTGATGCCCTGCTCGACGACATTGATCGCTGCCAGCGGCGCCGGCAGATGCCCGCGGGTCCTTTTCCGCACGGCTTCGCGCAGCTCGGCGAAGAGCGTCGCGGCCGGCGGAGGCGGCGGCGGGCGGGTGGGCAGGCCGGCGACCGCCAGCATCAGCGCGACGGACTTCGCCTGCGCCCGCAGTTCGGCCGCGGGGACGACCTCGTCGACGAGGCCGGCCCTGAAGGCATCGCCCGCCGGCAGGAGCTCCGCCCTGATGATGTGGTCGAGCGCGGCCGCCGCCCCGATCAGGCGGGGCAGGCGCACGCAGCCCCCCCAGCCGGGTATGGTGCCGAGGCCGACCTCGGGCAGGCCGATCCTCGTGAGGGGGGAGTCGCTTGCCAGGCGCCTGTGGCACGCCAGCGCCAGCTCGAAGCCGCCGCCGGCGCACGCGCCATGTATGGCGCAGACGACGGGCACGAGCATCGTGGCGAGCCTTTGGAACAGGTGCTGGCCCGTGCGCGCAAACTCCTCCGCCAGGTCGGCGTCGGGCAGCGCCATCAGCCACTTCAGGTCGGCGCCCGCGATGAAGATGCGCTCCTTGGCGCTGGCGACGACCACCGCCTTCACGCCCGCGGAGGTCACGGCGGTGATGGCGTCGTCGAGCGCCACCTGGGTGGCGGCGTTGAAGACGTTGGCCGCCGCCCCGGGGTCGTCGAAGACGATCCAGCCCACGTTGTCCGCGTCGACCGAATGGGTGACCGCCGGGGTCATCGGGCGTGGGGTTCGCGCGTCCATGGGTCGTCTCGGGGCCGCGGCGGAACGCTCAGGCCAGCTCCACGCAGGCCGCCATCCCCTCGCCCCCGCCAATGCATATGGCCGCGACGCCGCGCCTGGCGCCGCGCTCGCGCATCGCATCGAGCAGCGTCACGAGGATGCGCGCGCCGCTGGCGCCGATCGGGTGGCCGAGCGCGATGGCGCCCCCGCGGACGTTCAGCCTGTCGGACGGGACGCCGAGCTCGCGGGCGAACGCCATGGGCACGACGGCGAATGCCTCGTTGACCTCCCACAGGTCCACGTCGGCGGGGCTCCAGCCCGCGCGCCCGAGCGCGGCCCGGGCCGCCGCGACCGGGGCCGTGGTGAACCACAGGGGATCCTGGGCGTGCGAGCCGAAGGCGACGACGCGGGCCATCGGCCCCCAGCCCCGCGACCGCGCGGCCTCCTCGGTCGTCAGGACGAGCGCCGCGGCCCCGTCGCTTATGCTCGAGGCGTTGGCCGCCGTTATCGTGCCCGCCTTGTCAAAGGCCGGGCGCAGCGAGGGGATCCTTTCGTAAACCACCTTCGCCGGGCCCTCGTCCCGGTCAACGGTCGCCGCACCGCCCCTGGCGCCGGCGATTTCGACGGGCGTGATCTCCTGCGCAAAACGGCCGTCCTGCTGGGCTGCGTTCGCGCGGCGGAAGCTCTCGGCGGCATAGGCGTCCTGCTGCTCGCGCGTGAAGGAATACTTCTTTGCGCACTCCTCGGCGCACATGCCCATGTGGAGGTTGAGGTAGGGATCCCACAGCCCGTCGTGGACCATCGAGTCGACCACCTGCTGGTCTCCCATGCGGTAGCCGTCGCGCGCCTTCGGCAGGAGGTACGGCGAGGCGCTCATGTTCTCCATCCCGCCGGCGACGGCGAGGACGGCGTCGCCCGCGGCGAGCGCGTGCGCTGCCTGCATCACGGCCTGCAGCCCGGATCCGCAGACCTTGTGGATCGTGACGGCCCGGACGGAGGGCGGGAGGCCCGCGTAGAGGGCGGCCTGGCGGGCGGGCGCCTGGCCGAGCCCGGCCTGGAGGACGTTGCCCATGAGGACGTCGGTGACGTCGCCTGCGCCCACGCCGGCCCGGGCCAGGGCCCCCCTTATGGCGGCCGCGCCCAGGCGGGGCGCGGGAACGGCCGAAAGGGCGCCCTGGAACGATCCGAGCGGCGTGCGGGTGGCGGACAGTATTACGGCGGGCGGCATCGCGGGGCGTCAGCGGGCGTCGGGGCGCTTCAGGGAGAAGGTGTCCCGCGTCGTGGCGTAGTCCTCGCCGCCCATGCGGCCGACAAGGTCGAGTTTCCGGGCGTCGGGCAGGCCCCCCGGGCCGAGCACGTCATCGCGGACGTGTGCCGCGAGAATGCGCCCGAAGATCACGTTCGCCGCGAGCGGGCCCGCGCCAACGTGGACGATCTGGAGCAGGGTGCACTCGAACGCCACCGGGGCCTCCGCGACCCGAGGCGGCCGGATCCTTTTGGACGGCGCGGCGGCGATGCCGAACGCCTCGAACTCGCTCTCGCCGTAGGGAAGGACGGACGCCGTCTTGTTCATCGCCTCCGCAAGGGCTCGGGGCACGAGGTTGACGACGAACTCGGGTACGAGCTCGACGTTGCGCACGGTGTCCTTCTTGGCGCCCTCGCGGTTGTTGGCCGGGATGAACAGGAGCGTCGGCGGGTTCGCCGTGACGCCCTGGAAGAAGCTGAATGGCGCCAGGTTCGTCCTCCCGTCCGGGGCGACCGTCGAGACCCAGGCGATGGGCCGCGGGAGGATCGTCCCTACCATCCACCGGTAGGCTTCGCGGGCAGTGAGCGCGGAGAAGTCGAGGAGCATGGGGGTCTATTAGGGCAAACGGCCGGGGGGGACGAGGGATTTTCTGCGCTTCCGGGCGGAAACCGCCGCGGACGGGCGGCGCGCGCGCGCAGGGCGCTCAGACGGTGCAGATGGCCACCGCCTCCGCAAGCGAGGTGAACGGGTCGCGAACCGGGATGAACTCCTGCGCCACGAATCCCCTGTGCCCGGTCTCCTTGATCGCGCGCGCGATCGCGGCGTAATTGAGCTCCTGGGTCCCGTCGATCTCATGGCGGCCGGGGACGCCGCCCGTGTGGTAGTGGGCGATGAAGGCATGGTTCTCCCTGATCGTCCGGATGACGTCGCCCTCCATGATCTGCATGTGGTAGATGTCGTAGAGGAGCTTGAACCGCTCGGATCCGACCTTCTTCACCAGCTCCACCCCCCAGGCTGTGTGGTCGCACATGTAGTCCTTGTGGTCCACCTTGCTGTTGAGGAGCTCCATGCAGACCGTGACGCGGCGCCGCTCGGCCTCGCCGACGATCTGCCTGAGCGCCACCGCGCAGTTGGCCAGGCCCAGCTCGTCGTCCATCCCGCCGCGGCTTCCCGAGAAGCAGATGACGTTGGGGAGGCCCGCGTCGGCGCAGGCCCTGATGCGGTCGATCATCCCGGGGACCATGGCGCCGTGGTGTTCCAGGCGGTTCAGGCCCTCCGGGATCCGGGTGGCGCCGTTCGCCATCGCGCAGGTCAGCCCGTGCCGCTGGACGACCGGCCAGTCGCCGGGATCGAGCAGTTCGACGGATTCGAGCCCGATGCGCCTTGCCTCGCGGGCGAGGTCCTCCAGGGGAATCTTCTGGTAGCACCAGCGGCATACGGAATGGTGGAACGAGGGGGTGGGGGCGGGCGCGGCCGCAGGGGCATCGGCCTCCTTTGACCGCCCGCGCGGCAGGGCGGCAAGGGCTGCCGTGCCGGCAAGCGCCTTCAGCGCGGCGCGACGGGTGATTTTCATTTTGCGGGGGGCTCCATGCTGCGGTTCCCGCCGCGGCCCTAAAGAATAATCGGCTGGCGCACGCACGGACTTGGGATGGCTGTCGGCGTCCGCGCCCCATTCCTCATATGCAAGACAATATTTGCCATTGGGTTAGCGCAGCACACTCAACCGACTTGGGCCGTGGCCAGGTGCCACATCCCGCAGTGCGGGCAGAGGTAGGCCTTGCGCTGGCGCTCGACGCCGGCGACGAGCGCCGCGTCTAGGGCGTCGCCCTGGCTGCGGTACCGGCGCTTGCGGAAGCACCTGAGCCGCCTCTCTTCTCGGGTGGGCTCCTTCAAGGCGGCCGAACGCTTGGCCGGGGCCCTTGGGGGGTCAAACCTTTCGGCGCGATCCCGCCGCGGCCTCAGCTCCCGGGGATGGAATTCTCGTATTTCGGCCAGTTTCGGAGGAGTTCGTGGACGACCGGCGACCCGGTGCGGTAGGCGGCTTCGAGAGCCGCGCCGGTGCCGACCGACTCGTCGCCGATCGTCGTCTCGGCTCCCTGCCCGGGGGGCGGCATGCAGTAGTTGCTCGCAGTCCGCATCACCATCATCCGGTTGATGTCAACGAGCCCCTTCGCGGCCATCCGGGTGAGCGTCCCCGCGTAGTCCTGCTGCTCCATGGATGTCGTCGAGAACGTGCCCGTTCCACCGGTCCAGAGCCTGACCCAGTCGCGGGCCCACTGGGTGCGCCTGGCCCCGTGCCAGTAGCGCACCGAGCCCAGCGTGTCGCCCATCATCACCCGGGGCGGCAGCTGCGCGAGGGGGTAGCCGGTGTATTTCTCACGCCACGCCTGCAGCTCCGGCGAGTCGGGGAGCTGCACGCCCTTCGAGACCTCGTAGGCCCAGCGGGCCAGGCGCTTGTTGAGCGGATAGACCATGGTGTACTCGAGCTTCGCGCCGTTCCATCCGCCGGGTCGCTCGTGGCCCGCGGGAAGCCGGTCGGGCATGTCTGTGCCGATGGCGAAAAGGCCGTACGGCCACCCGGAGGGCATCTCCGCCTCGTCAATCTCCCGCAGGGCGTCGCCGTCGACGACGTTCTCGGACCACACGGCGCTTCCGATGGACCCGCTCGCCGGGTCGATCCCGGCTATCCCGTTGACGAGCCAGTACGTCTTGCGCAGGTCGAACCGCGGATCGAGGCAGATCGCCATGACGAGCTCGCTCGTCGTCACTGGCGTGAGCTGGGGATCCCGGGTGGTCCCGCCCACGTCGCCATACAGCCCCTGCGCGTTCCTGCACAGGGGATGCGGGGCGCCGGCGAGCCCTATCCGGTCGAAGAGCTTCTCGCGCTCGTACCAGAACTGGAATTCGCCCGGGGCGTCGCCGGTGTCGTCTCCGACCTCAAAGCCCGAAAGGACGATCACCCTGACCGGGATCCGCTCCGCGGCATCTGAGCAGACCGTGCATGCGGCGAGGCACAAGCCGGCCAGAAGGTATCGGGCCGGGAGGAGGGGGCGGAGGCGGTTCATGGCGGCGATAAAGCTCGGCGGGGGCGCCTCCGTCGAGCATTTCACTCGCCTCTCATGGCGCGCGTCGGCTAATCAAGTGCCTCCAGCCCGAATCCCTCCCTTGAAACGTTTCAGCAGCGAAGCGACCACGCTCCAGTGGATTGACCGGCGGGTCGGCGTGCCCGTATGCCTGCTGCTCACGCTCGTCCGCCGCATCGGCGACCTCCTTGGCGGGCCCAGGCCGGGCGGTCCGGTCTCGAGCATCCTCATCCTCAAGCTGGCGGAGCAGGGCTCGACGGTGCTGGCCCACGAGGCCATCCGCCGGGCGGTCGCGAGGGTCGGCAGGGACAACGTCCATTTCCTGGTCTTCGAGGAGAACCGGTTCATCGTCGACCTGACCGGCCTCATACCCCGGGAGAACGTCCTCGAGGTCCGGACCGGCTCGGCATGGACGATGGTGGCAAGCGGGGTGCGGGTCCTCTCCGCCATCCGGCGAAGGCGGTTCGACGCCTGCATCGACATGGAGTTCTTCGCGCGGTTCTCGGCCGCGATCGCCTACCTCACCGGGGCGCGCAACAGGGTGGGGTTCCACGCCTTCTTCGGGGAGGGGCCCTACCGCGGGGACCTGATGACGCACCGGGTGCTCTACAACCCCCATCTGCACACGAGCAGGACCTTCACGAGCCTCGTCCTTGCCCTTGACGCCGACCCGGGGCGGCTCCCCACGCTCGACGTTGTGGTGCCGGAGAGCCCGCCCCTTCCGGTCTTCCAGCCCGATCCCGGCGAGGATTCGGCTGTCGCGCGCATGCTTGGCGGGCTGGGGGTGCCCCCGGGCGGCCGCCTTGTGGTTCTCAACGCGAACGCGAGCGACCTCCTGCCGCTCCGCAAGTGGGACCCGAGGAACTACGAGGCTCTGGCCGCGCGGCTTATCCGGGAGTTCCCCGACGTGTGGGTCGGCTTCACGGGCTCGCCCGAGGAGGCCCCCCGCGTCGCGGAGATCGCCCTCGCGGTCGGCTCCCCCCGGAGCGTATGCCTCGCGGGGCGCACGACCCTCCGGGAGCTCCTGGTCGTCTTCGGCCTCGCCGAGGTCCTCGTCACGAACGACAGCGGCCCCGCCCACTTCGCGGCGCTGACGAAGATCGACGTGGTCGCCCTCTTCGGCCCCGAGACCCCGCTCCTCTTCTCGGCGCCGGGCCCCCGGCACCACTCGATCTGGGCCGGCATCGCGTGCAGCCCCTGCATCAACGCGTTCAACAACCGTCAGACGGGCTGCACGGACAACGTCTGCATGCAGCGGATCACGGTGGACCAGGTCTTCGAGGCGGTCAGCCGGATCCTCAAGGCGCGCCTCAGCTCCCGGGCTTGAGCCGGAACAGCATCACGTCGTGCGAGTCGACCATCGCCGTGTGCGGGTCCAGCGCCGTGCCGGCCGCCTTTCCCGCCCACACGTCCGTCACGTCGTAGTACTGCTCGGTCAGGAACGTCAGGTCGTGCATGTCGAGCGTGAGCTTTGCCGGGGCCGGGCCCGTGTTGAGGACGCACACGGCCCACTCCTTGTTCGAGAGCTCCTTCGCCCAGATTTCCTTGTCCTTGTCGACGCGGAACCGGAAGCCCTGGTGCCCCAGCGGATCCTGGTCGATCGAGATCACGTCCCTGTTCGTCAGGATCGCGCGGGTCTCGGGCGCCATGTGGCGCACGTCGTTCCCGGCGATCAGCGGCGCGGCGAGCATGCACCAGAAGCTGAAGTGCGCCCGCGACTCCGCCAGGGTCAGGCCCCTGTTGCCGACCTCCAGCATGTCCGGGTCATTCCAGTGCCCGGGGCCGGCGTATTTCTCGAGGCCCACCTGCATGTCGAGAAGGGTCTTCCATCCGTGCTCCCACTTGTTCTTCCCGCCGGATTCGTAGGACGCCCCGATGTCGCCGGTTGTGCGCCAGAGGTGCCCGACCGGCTCCGCCCAGAGCCAGGGCTGGTTCTGGCCCCATTCGCATAGGCTGAACACGATGGGCCTTCCCGCGGCGCGGATCGCGTCGCTCATGATCCGGTAGGTCTCGGGCCCGTTCGCGGTCCCGTGGTCGCACCAGTCGTACTTGAAATAGTCGACGCCCCAGGACGCGTACTGGCGCGCATCCTGGAACTCGTGCCCGCGCCCGCCCGGGTAGCCGCCGCAGGTCGTCTTCCCCGCGCATCCGTACATCCCGAACTTGAAGCCCTTCGAGTGCAGGTAGTCGCCAACAGCCTTCATGCCGCCCGGGAACTTGACGGGATCCGCGACCAGGTTGCCGTCCGCATCGCGCTCCTTCTTCGACCAGCAGTCGTCGATCACGATGTAGACGTAGCCGGCGTCTCGCATCCCGTTCGCGACCATCGCGTCGGCGGTCTCCCTGACCAGCGCCTCGCTGCAGTTCTCCGCGAATGTGTTCCAGGTGTTCCAGCCCATGGGGGGGGTGAGGGCCAGGCCCTCGAACTTCTCAGCCTTGGCGGCGGTGGCGGCGAGGGCGGCGCATGCAAGAAGGCAGGGCAGTCTTTTCATCGGGCGGCGGGGTTCGGGTTTCCTGGGCCCCGGCTTGGTGCCGGAGGCTTGTCGATTGTGGCGGGAGAAGCGGCGGTGTCCAGTCTGCGAGGCGGGACCGCCCGGCGCCCCATGCCGCGATGGGAGCTCCGCTCCAAGGGCTGCCGGCCTTGCAGCCGCTTGTTTTTTCCCGGACGGGCGCCACACTGGAGGGCCGCCATGCGCATCGTGCCCGCCGCGCTTCTCCTCGCCGCTTCCTCCTGGGTCGCGGCGGCCGGCGATCCCGCGGACCCGATCGCCCACCTTCGCAGCGGGCATCCGCGCCTCCTTCTCACGGACGGCGAGCTGGCAAGCGCCGTGGAGGCGGCGAAGTCCGCTCCGCTCCGCTCCGCGCTTCACGCCCGCATCGTGGCCGCCGCCGCGGAGGACCTCTCCGCCAGGCCGCTCGTCCACAGGCTGATCGGCCCGCGGCTCCTGGACCAGTCGCGCGCCGCCGTGCGGCAGATCGTCACGTGCGCCATGGCGTACCGCCTGACGGGCGACGCGCGCTTCGCGGAAAGGGCCAGGCGCGACCTTCTGACGGTCGCGGCGTTCCCGGATTGGAACCCGTCGCATTTCCTGGACGTCGCCGAGATGAGCTTCGCCGTGGCCATGGGCTACGACTGGCTTTACCCGTGGCTCTCCGGCGGGGACAGGGCGGTGATCAGGGAGGCCCTCCTGGCAAAGGCGCTGGTGTTCGCCCCGGCGGCGTATTCGCCAGCGGGCCAGGTGGACAAGAGGCTGTTCTTTGTCGCGGCCCGCATGAATTGGAACCAGGTGTGCAACGGCGGACTGCTCGCGGCGGCCCTGTCGGTGGCCGACGAGAAGCCCGCGCTCGCCCGGCTCGTCGTGGAGGGCGTCCGGAAGTCGCTTCCGCTGGCCATGGATGCGTATCAGCCCGACGGGGCCTACCCGGAGGGCCCCGGCTATTGGGCGTACGGCACGAGCTACAACGTCATCATCCTGGCCCTGCTCGAGGGCGCGCTCGGCACCGACCTCGGGCTGGGTTCCGCACCCGCATTCGACCGCACGGCGTTCTACAGGACCGCCGTCGAGGGTCCCACGGGCCTCGCATTCAATTACGCCGATGGAGACGACCGGATCGAGGACACCGCTGCGTACACCTGGCTCGCGAGGCGCTACTCAGACGAGGCCGCCATGGAGCACAGCCGGGACCTGCTTCGCATCGAGATCGACCGGCGGGGCCACAACTATCTCCTCGCGCTGCATGCGGTCTGGTTTCCGGCCGGGACGCCCGGCCCCGGGGGACTGCCCGCCGCGTCGGCGCATGAAGGCGTGGACTCGGTCGCCGCGATCGGGCGGATTCCCCTTTGCCTCCATTTCCGCGGCGCGGCCGACATCGCGCTGTTCCGCAGCGCCTGGAACGACCCGCACGCCCTTTTTCTGGGTTTCAAGGCCGGTGACAACTCGACAAACCACGCCCACCTCGATCTCGGTTCGTTCGTGCTCGAGTCCGACGGCGTGCGCTGGGCCAAGGACCTGGGGCCCGATGACTACGACCTCCCGGGATATTTCGGCAGGGAGCGCTGGTCCTACTTCAGGCTGAACAACCGCAGCCACAACACGGTCACGCCCGGGGATGCGCTGCAGGACCCGAAGGCGAAGGCCCCGATCATCGCATTCTCGGGTTCCGGCGCCCACGCCTTTGCCGTGGCCGACCTGACGGCGGCCTACCCGCGCGCCGCCAGGCGGATCCTGCGCGGGGTCGCCATGCTGGGGCGGGCGCGCGTCCTTGTTCAGGACGAGTTCTCCGACCTGCAGCCCGGGACCCCTGTTCGCTGGGTGATGGTGACCGGCGCGAGCATCAGTCTTTCCCCGGACGGCCGGACGGCCTTGCTGTCGCACGCCGGGCACCAGCTCCGGGCCGAGGTGCTCGCTCCTGCCGGCGGGCGGTTCGCGATCTGGCCGGCGACGCCTCCCACGCCCGCGGAGATGCAGAACGCCCACGACTCGATGCTCGCCTTGGAGATCCCGCCGCGGGACGCTCCGGCCGAGCTTCGCCTGGCCGTCGCCTTCACGCCGGTCGGCGAGCGCTGGCCTCAGGCCCCGGCTCCGGAAATCGCGGATATCCCAAGCTGGAAGTGACTTGGCAGAAGGGCACGCGGGTGGAGCGCCCCGCGCCTGGACGGCCGCCCCGCGCAGGCGCCCCTGCAAGGGTCAGGGGAGCTTGGCCTGGATGATCTTGCTCGCCGCAGCAAAGTCTACCAGGGGGGCCTCGGGCCTGGCCTTCAGGGCGCCCATGACCTTCCCCATCTCTTTGCGGGACTGGGCTCCGGACTCCTTGATGACCTCCGCGACGAGCGCCTCCAGCCGGGCGCCCTCGATTCCCTTGGGCAGGTATCTTTCCAGCAGCCGGATCTCCGCCTCATTGGCGGCCACGAGGTCGGCCCGACCGCCCCTCCCGAACTCGACCTTGGCGTCGGCTAGGTTCTTGACCGCCTTTCGCAGGGTGGCGACGACAAGCGCATCATCGATCGGCTTGGAGAGGTCCATCGATGCGCGCTGGATCGCGGCATCGGCCGTGCGCAGGGACGTCGCGGCGGCGGTGTCGCGGGCCTTCATTGCCGTCACGACGTCGGCGCGCAGCTGCTCGTAGATTGTGGGCATGGACGTATTGGGAGGCACAAACCGGCGTTTCGCAACTTTGGCCTGGCCCGCGTGCCCTGTGCGGCGCCTATCGCCAGCGCGCGACGATGTCCGGCAGATCGCGCAGCGACGCCGCCTGGAAGAAGCGCCCCTCGGATGCGGGGGGCATCTCGGCGCGCTCATGGTGCCAGGTGAGCGGGTAGGGGATGAAAACCCCGGCTCCGCCGAGCGCGAGGATGGGCAGGATGTCCGACTTGAGCGAATTGCCCACCATGAGGAAATTCGCCGGCTCGATGTCATGGCGCTGGAGGATCCGCTCGTAGTTGCGCAGGTTCTTCTCCGACAGGATATCGACCCCCTGGAACCGGTCCGCGATCCCGGACTTGATGAGCTTCCTCTCCTGGTCCCTCAGGTCGCCCTTGGTGATCAGGAAAAGGCGGTACGACGGGGCCAGCAGGTCGAGCACCTCCGGGGCTCCGTCGAGGAGCTCGACCGGGTGGTCGAGCATGCCGCGCCCGAGGGCCAGGATCTCGCGCAGCTCGTTCGCGCTCAGCTTCCCCCCGGTCAGCTCGATCGCCGTCTCTATCGCCGAGAGCATGAACCCCTTGATCCCGTAGCCGTAGAGGTCGAGGTTGCGCATCTCGGTCGCGTGCAGCGCGCGCCTGACCGTAGCCGCGTCGTGGTGCCGGCCGAGAAGCCCGCAATACCGCTCGTGCACGAACTCGAAGATGTTCTCGTTGTGCCAGAGCGTGTCGTCCGCATCGAAGCCTATGCACCGCTGGGGGGACATGGGCGGGGCGCCTGCGCGTCAGGCCTTCCCGCCGCGGCGGAAACGGTCGAGGAAAACGGCCACGATGATCACGAGCCCGATGATTATCTCCTGAAAATAGTTGGGCCAACCCATTTGTTGCGACCCGTTGCGAAGGACCGACATGATCAACGCGCCGATGACGGAGCCGAGCACGGTGCCGGTGCCACCGTTCAGGCTCGCGCCGCCGATGATGACCGCGGCGATGACGTCGAGCTCAAGCCCGACCGCGACCGTTGGGTCCCCCAGGCGCAGCCGCGAGAGCTGGAATACGCCCGAGAGGCCGAAGAAGCAGCCCGCCAGCGCGAATATGACGACCTTGAGGCGCGCGGTCGGCACGCCGCACAGCCGGGCCGCCGCCTCGTTCGACCCCAGCGCGAACACGTGCCTTCCGAACACCGTCTTCCTGAGCAGGAGCGACGTCGCGACGGCGAGCGCAAGCGCCACCCACACGCCGGCCGGAAGGGCGCGGCCCGCCGGGTCGGCCGTCGTCATCCACCCGTTGATCGGGGAGGCGTCGTAGCTCACCGTCTGGTTGTCGGCCAGCCACTTGGCCATTCCCCGGCCTATCCCGAGCATGCCGAGCGTGATGATGAATGACGGCATCCGGAGCCAGGCGACGGCCGACCCGTTCAGGAGGCCGACCAGCCCTCCGACGCCGATCGCGGCTGCGGCGGCCGCTGCCGCCCCCCAGCCCCTCTGGATCAGGAGGGCGGCGATAACGCCCGTGAGCGCGACCGTCGAGCCGACGGACAGGTCGATCGCCCCGCTGACGATGATGAGCGTCATCCCCAAGGCGCCGATCGACACGATCACCGTCTGCGTCAGGATGATCTTGACGTTGTGGTAGGAGAGGAAGTGCACCCGCGTCTCCTGGGGGATCGCGAACAGGACGATGACGAGGGCGAGGCCGATGAACGGTCCCGTCTTTCCTAGGATCCGGCGAAGCGTTGGGATCATGGCGCGCTCATTCGTCCCCCACCGCCGCGCGAAGGAGCTCGTGCTCGCTCCACTCGCCCCTGGGCCTGACGGCGACCAGCTCCCCGCGGCGCATCACGCCGATCGTGTCGCACAGGCCGAGGAGCTCGGGCAGGTAGGAGCTGACGAGGACGACCGACTTTCCGGCCGCCGCCAGGCTTCCGATGATCTCGTAGATCTCCGCCTTGCTGCCGACGTCGATCCCGCGGGTGGGCTCGTCGAGGAGGAGGATCCGGGCCCGGTGCTCGAGCAGCCTCGCGAACGCGATCCTCTGCTGGTTTCCGCCGGAAAGCTCGCCGACGGCCTGGCCCACGTCCCGGCACTTGACGGCGAGTTCGCCCGTCCACCTGCGGGCCGCCGCGGCCTGCCGGCTGTCTCGGATCCAACCCAGCCTTCCGAACGCCTCCAGCTTCGTCAGGGTGATGTTGTCCTGGACGGACTGGTTCAGCATCAGCCCCTCCTCCTTCCGGTTCTCGCTCAGGAAACCCACGCCCTCGTTCCAGCGCCTGTGGGGCGTCCCCCGGCCCGCCAGCCGGCCGAACACCGCGACTTCTCCGCCAGCAGCCGCGTCGAGCCCGAAAATCGTCCTCACGAGGTCGGTCCGGCCCGCTCCGACGAGCCCTGCCAGCCCGAGGATCTCGCCCTCGCGAACGCGGAGCGAGGCCGCCTTGAGCCGGGGCGGGCACGCGAGGGCGCGCGCCTCCAGCACGACGGACCCCAGCCTGCGCGGCGTCCTGTGGTACAGGTCGGCGACCGGCCGGCCGGTCATGAGCGCGATGAGCCGGTCCATCCCGGCGTCCCTCATCTCCCCGGCGCCGACCGCCTCGCCGTCCTTCAGCACGGTGTAGCGGTCGCAGGCGCGGCGGCATTCCTCGAGGAAGTGGCTGACGTATATGATGCTCACGCCCTGCGCGCGCAGGCGGCCGATCACCTCGAACAGCTTCTCCGTGTCGGACTGCGTCAGGCTGCTCGTGGGCTCGTCCATGATGAGAATGCGGGGCTGCGTGAGGAGCGCGCGCGCGATCTCGATCACCTGCTGCTCGGCGATCGAGAACTCCCCGGCCGGCCTTTCGAGGGGGAAGTGCCCGTACCCCAGGGCGGCGAGCGCATCGCCCGCGCGCCGGCGCGACTCCTGCTCGTCGATCCAGCCCAGGGTGGAGGACTCGAGGCCGAGGAGGATGTTTTCGCGCACGGACAGGTGCGGCGCGAGGCTCACCTCCTGGTAGATCATCGCGACGCCCCGCCGGCGGGCGTCCAGGGGCCCGGACGGGCGGTAGGGCCTGCCCTCGAGCTCCATCGCGCCTGCATCTGCCTCGTGCGCGCCGCTCAGGATCTTGAGAAGCGTGCTCTTGCCGGCGCCGTTTTCGCCGATCAGCGCGTGCACCTCGCCGGCGGCCACCGCAAGCGACACGGACCTCAGCGCCTGGGTCGCACCGAAGGCCTTGCTGATCCTCTCCAGGCGCAGCCGCGCGGGAACGTTCACTTCAGGTACTCCGACAGCGGCGGGTGTATGAGCGCCGAGATGGCCGGGTCGTCCATGTTCTCTCGCGTCACGAGGCCCACCCCCGTGTCGATCGAGGGCGCCACCGGCTCATGGCGCAGCACCGCGACGACCGTCATCACGCCGAGATAGCCCATCTTCACCGGATCCTGGACGACCAGGCCCTGTATGTCGCCCTGCCTGAGCGCGCCGACGAGCTGCTCGTTGGCGTCGAACCCGACGAACCGGACCCTCCCGGCCAGGCCCGCCTCGCGGAGGGCAAGAAGCGTCCCGTCTGCGGTAGATTCGTTCGGCGCGAAGATCCCGTCCATCTGCTCGCCGTAGCGATTCAGGAGGTTCTGCGCCGCCCGGAAGGCCGTCTCCCTTGTGGCGCCGCCGTACTGGTCCGTGGAGATGAGCGCGATCCCCGGGAACTCGCTCTTCATGACCTCCAGGAAGCCCGCCTCGCGCTGCTCCGTGCTCTCGGAGCCGACTTGGTACCGGAGCATGACCACGCGGCCCTTTCCGCCGAGAAGCGTGGCGAGCCTGCGGGCGCCGAGCCGACCGCCCTTGCGGTTGTCGGTTGCGACGGTGCTCGATGGCATGTGCGAGTTGAGCCCGGAATCGATGATGACGACCGGGATGCCCGCCCTGACCGCCTCCTCCGCCGGGGCCACGAGCGCCCTGCTGTCCAGCGGGGCGAGGACGATTGCCGACACGTTCCGGCCGATGAAGTTCTCCACGACCTGGATCTGCTGCTCGCGGTCGTCCTCGAGGAGCGGCCCCTTCCAGATGATGTTGACGGCTATGCCCTTGGCCGCGAGCTCGCGCTGGGCCTTCACGGCGCCGGCGTCGACGGACTTCCAGTACCCGTGGGTCGTCCCCTTGGGAATGACGGCGATCTGGTAATCGGCGGCGCGGGCCTCCTGGGAAATGAGCCAGCCGGAGGCCGCAAGGGCGAGGATCAAGGGGGCGCGCATGTTTCGGGGGCGGGGTCAGGGCTCCTGGGAACGTTTTCCATTCCAGATTTCCACCGAGGGATAGCTGTGCGCCTCGAGCGATTCCAGCCTCATTGTGACGCCGGTCCCGGGTGCCCTCGGCACCCGGTAGCGGCCGCGGCTGACGACGCGCGGGTCGATGAAGTGCTCGTGAAGGTGGTCCACGTATTCGAGCATCCGGCCCTTGCGCGAGCCGGTGCCGCAGATGAAGTCGAAGGGCGCCTCCGCGTCGCTCACGCCGGCCGCCGCGAATTCCGCCGTGCCGCCCGACGCCCTGACTGCGCCGACGGTCGCGAGGCCGCCGGCCTGGTCGCGGTCGACGACCCGGGTGGCGGCGCCCTGTTCCGCGAAACACAGTGCGATCGCCTCGCCGAGGCCGGATCCGGCTCCGGTCACGAGGGCGGTCTTGCCGTCAAGCCTGAACATGGTCGCGGGTGGTTTTTGGGGGGGCGGACGCAATCCGGGGGTGCCCGATCGTGGGGCCGAGAAGCGCGGGATCAAGCGCGGCCAGCGGAAACCCGCGGTGGCGGGGGGACCGCTATCAGTCGTGGTGGAACACCTCTTCCATCGGCGCCCACCATTCGCCTGGCGGGCGCGTCGGCAGCGGGTCCTGCATCGGCATCATCAAGTCCCACCACCGGAGGGTATCGGGGTCGGCCGCCATGCGCCGCATGTCGGCCTCGAAGTCGTCGCCCCGGTACTCGAAATAGGAGAAGAGCCAGCCCTCCCTGTGGAAGATCGAGTAGTTTGAGATCCTTGACGCGGTGATGCGCTCGAGGACGCCGGGCCACACGGCCTTGTGGAGGCGCCTGTATTCCTCGAATTTCTCGGGCTTCACGCGGATCACCATGCCGTACCGGCGGTGTTTGCTGGGCTTGGTTTTCATGACATCCGGAGGCTCATTTCCCGCGCGGGGCCTGCCGAGTCCGCGCCTGCGGTCGGCCGCCAGCATCGCCCGTGTCGAGCGCGCGCACCTGCCTCGCGATCTTTATGCCGCGGGCGGCGTGTTCCTCCAGCACGGCCAGCAGCCTCGAAGTCTTCTCGTCGCTCGCCTTTTCCCTAAGGAGCTGGACCGCCATGAGGATCGCGGTGAACACGTTGTTGAGGTCGTGCGCGATCATGCCCAGCTGTTCGAAGAGGTCGTCCGGCGGGGCGGGCGGCCCGCCCTTCTGCCGCGCGGCCTTCGGGGCCGCCCTGGCCGCGGCGGTGCGCCTCGGGAGGCTCGAGACCCCGGTCTTCATCTTGCCCCCCTGGAATGGAGGGGCGGCAACCGTTCGGGCGGAATGTCCCCCGGGAGCCTGGGCTGCCGGCCTTGGGTTGTTGAATTCAGTCCGTTCAATGCATCCGCTCCAGGTTGGAGTCGCCGGGTTTAAGGGTCGAGTTACCGGAAAAGGAAAGGAACGCAAGGCATATGCCCGGGCGCCCGGCTCCAGGGAGCGGGCTCGGTCAGCGCGGGCCGCCGGTTCCGGCCCATTCCGCATCCTTCAGGTTCCAGCCGCCGCCGAGCGCCTTGTAGAGCTGCACGACCGCGATGAACTGGTCCCGCCTGGCCTGTGCGAGCGAAACCTCGGCGGGGAAGAGCAGCTGCTGGGCCTCGAGAACCTCATAGTAGCTCGCCCTGCCCGCGGAATAGCGCTGGGTCGAGATCCTGACCGCGTCCTCGTAAGCGGCGACGGCGCGCTCCTGTTCAGCGCGCACCTCGGCCAGCTTCTGGCGCGTCACCAGGGCGTTCGCCACGTCGCCGAACGCGCTGAGCGCGGCCTGCTGGTAGCCGAGCTTCGCCGCTTCCCAGGCCGCCTTTGCCTGGTCGTACTGGCCGCGGAGCCCTCCTCCCTGGAACACGGGTCCGGTCACCCCCGCGCCCACGTTCCAGAGCCTTGCGCCGCGCGAGGCGATGTCGTTGAGCTGCGGGCTCACGCCGCCCAGCAGCGCGCTCAGGCCTATCCTTGGGAGGAACCCGCCGACGGTGACCCCGATCCCGGCGTTGGCGGCGCGCGCCTCCTCCTCGGCGGCGCGTACGTCGGGCCGGCGCTCGAGGAGCGCCGAGGGCAGGCCGGCGGGGACATCAGGCGGGGCCGCAAGGTCCGCGAGGCGGCCGCCCCGGACGATCGGGCCGGGGTTGCGCCCGATCAGGACGCTGATCTGGTTTTCCTTGATTGATATCTGCGTCTCCAAGACGGGGACCCGCGCCGCGCTTGCGGCCATCGCCGCCTCGGCGCTCGCGGTGTCGAGCCTTGAGACGACCCCGCCCTCAAGCCTCTGGTTGAACAGCCTCAGGCTCTCGCCGAAGGACGTCGTCGCCTCCTTGGCGATCGCCAGCTCGTCGTCGAGCTCAAGGAGCTCGTAGTAGGCCGTCGCGACGTCGCTCACGAGGCTTAGGAGGACCCCCCGCCGGGCGTCCTCCGTCGCGAGGTACTGGGACCGCGCGGCCTCGTCAAGCCGGCGGACCCGGCCCCACAGGTCGAATTCCCAGGCCGCGCCCAGGTAGGCGTCAAACCCGTTGAAGATGGCGCCCGCCTCCTGGGTGGACGGGCTTCCAAGAACCGCGTTCTTGCCGCGATCCCCGTTTGCCACGTACCCGACCCCGGGGAAGAGCTGCCCGTGTACCTGCGCGGCAATGGCCCTGGACTCCTCGACCCGGGCGGCCGCGATGCGGGCGTCGTATCCGTTCGCGATCGCGGAACTGATCAGCTCCTTGAGCCGGGCGTCCCGGTAGACGTCCCACCACGCGAGGTCGGCGATCGATTGACTGCCCTGCGCCTCCTGGTCCCTGAACGAGGTCGGCGCGCCCGGGGACGGGCGCTTGAAATCGGGTCCGATCGCGCAGCCCGAGAGGAGGGCCACGGCCAGGATCGCGCTCGTTTTGCCAGGTGAGGTCATCGCAGGCATCAGTGCGCCGAGTGATCCGCCGGATGCTCGGCTGGCGGCCCCTTGCCCTGCGCCGCTGTCGCCGCGGCGGCGGCCAGCCGGGCCTTGTGCGCGCTGTGCGGCTCGCCCTTGGTCGCCCACATCTCGATCACGTGAAAGGTCACCGGGATCAGGAAGATGGCCAGGGCGCTCGCCGCGAGCATGCCGCCGATGACGGCCGTACCCATCACCCGGCGCGCCACGGCCCCGGAGCCGCTGGCGAACCAGAGGGGGAGGCACCCGAATATGAACGCGAACGAGGTCATCAGGATCGGCCGCAGCCGGATCTTCGCGCCCTGCAGGGCGGCCTCCAGGAGCGTCATTCCGTGCTCATACCGCGTCCGGGCGAATTCCACGATCAGGATGGCGTTCTTGGCGGAGAGCCCGATCAGCATGATCAGCCCGATCTGCGCAAACACGTTGTTCTCCAGGTGCCGGGCATAGAGCGCCGTGTAGGCGCCGAACACGGCCACGGGGACGCCGAGGAGGACGCTGAACGGCAGCGACCAGCTCTCGTAGAGCGCGGCGAGGATCAGGAAGACGAAGAGCAGCGAGAGGCCGAAGATTGTGAACGGGGGCACGCCCTCCCTGGCCTTCTTCTCCTGGAACGACATGCCGATGTAATCGAGGCCCATCTCGCGCGGCATCGTCTGCGCGAAAACCTCCTCGAGCGCTTGGGTGGCCTGGTCCGAGCTGTAGCCGGGCGCCGCCGACCCGTTGACCTGCGCGCTCCGGTACAGGTTGTAGCGCATCATGAATTCCGGGCCCAGGCGGTTTTCCACGGTCGTCAGCGCGGAAAGCGGCACCATTGCGCCGTCGCGGTTGCGGACGAAGAAGCTGTCGAGCCTGTCGGGCCGGTTGCGGTACTCGCCCTCCGCCTCGACGTATACCTGCCACTGGCGCCCGAAGCGGTTGAAGTAGTTCACGAAATAGCCCCCCATGTAGGTCTGCAGGGTGCGATAGACATCCGACAGCGGGACCCCCTGCTTCAGGACCTTGTCCCGGTCCACGTTGATGAAGATCTGCGGGACGGTGGGCAGGAACGTCGTGGTGATGCCCGGCGCGATCTCCTTCCTCTTGCGCGCCGCGTCCATGAACTTGCGGACGTTCTCGGCCAGGAACGAGATGTCCCTGCCCGCCCGGTCCTCCAGGACGCATATGAAGCCGCCCGCCGTCCCGACGCCGGGAATCGAGGGCGGGGAGAAGCTGATCGCGTTCGCGTCGGGGATCTTGCTCAGCTCGCGGGCCAGGTGGGCCTTGATCCCGTCGATGCGCTGCTCGGGCCCCTTCCGCTCGGCCCACGGCTTGAAGCTCACGAAGAAGAAGGCGCTGTACGTGTTGTAGGACGTGCTCAGCAGGTTGAACCCGATGACGGACGTGTAGATGTTGACGCCGGGGGTGTCCTTGAGGATGGCCTCGACCTTGCGGGCGACATCGGCCGTGCGCTGGAGCGACGAGGCGTCGGGCAGCTGGATCCTGACGTAATAGTATCCCTGGTCCTCCTCGGGCAGGAACGACCGGGGCAGTTGCCTGCTCAGGATGAGCGCCGCGACGGTGAAGCATCCCAGGGCGCCGAAGCTGATCACCCGCCTTTGGATCAGGTACCGGGAATAGCGCACGTACCTCTCCTGGACCCCCGCGAACATCCGCTCGAACCAGCGGTGGAAGACCCCGAAGGGGCCCTTGGTGCCGTCCTTGGGGCGCAGCAGCAGCGCGCACATGGCGGGACTGAGCGAGAGGGCGTTGAACGCCGAGATGATCACGGATATCGCTATAGTCAGCGCGAACTGCTGGTACAGGCGGCCCGTGATGCCCGGGATGAAGGCGGTCGGGATGAAGACCGAGGCCAGGATGATCGCGATCGCCACCACGGGTCCCGACACCTCCTCCATCGCCCTGATCGACGCGTCGCGGGGCGACATGCCCTCCTCGATGTGGCGCTCGACGCACTCCACGACCACGATCGCGTCGTCCACGACGAGGCCGATGGCCAGCACCAGGCCGAAGAGCGAGAGCGTGTTCACCGAGAACCCGAAGACCGGGAACAGGATGAACGTGCCGACCAGAGACACCGGCACCGCGAGGAGCGGTATCAGCGTCGGCCTCCAGCCCTGGAGGAACACGAACACGACGAGGAGGACGAGGAGCAGCGCCTGCCAGAGCGTGTTCGAGATCTCGACCATCCCCTCGGACACGGCCCGCGTCGTGTCCAGGGCGATCACGTAGTCCAGGCCCGGCGGGAAGCGCTGCTTGAGGCGCTGCATCACCTTCTTGGCGGCGTTGGCGCAGTCGAGGGCGTTGGACCCCGGGAGCTGGTAGACCCCGATGTTGGCCGCGGGCCTGCCGTTCACCCGGCCCATTATGTTGTAGATCTGCGCCCCCAGTTCGACGCGGGCCACGTCCCTCAGGCGCACGACCGAGCCGTCGGGATTGGCGCGGATGACGATCGCCCCGAACTCCTCGGGGGTGGTCAGGCGCCCCTGCGCCCGGACCGAAAAGGTGAATTCCTGGCCATTCGGCGCCGGCTCGCCGCCTATGAGGCCGGCGGGGTTGACGGTGTTCTGGCTCTGGATGGCCTGGATGACGTCCGCCACCGTGATGTTGAGCTTGGCTAGCTGGTCGGGCTTGACCCAGTAGCGCATCGCATACTGGCCGGCGCCGAACACCGACACGTTCGCGATGCCGGGGATGCGCGTCAGCTCGTCGTTGATGTTGATGTAGGCGTAGTTCGCGAGGAACGTGCTGTTGCGCGAGCCGTTCGGCGAATACAGCGCGATGAACATGAGCGGCGCGGCGTTCTGCTTCTGCACGGTGACGCCGTAGTTCGCCACGTCCGGGGGAAGCTGCGGGCTGGCCTGGATCACCCGCATCTGCGTCAGGATCAGGTCGGTGTTGGGATCGGTGCTGACGTCGAAATTCGTGATCAGCCGCATCGAGCCGTCGGTGCCGTTGATCGAGTACATGTAGTTGAGGTTGTCCACGCCGCTGAGCACCTGCTCGATCGGCGTGGCGACGGCCTGCTCGACCGTCTGCGCGTCGGCACCGACGTAGGTCGTGCTGGTGCGCACCTCCGGCGGCACGATCTTGGGGAACTGGGCGATCGGCAGGGTGACGAGCGCAACGGAGCCCAGGATCACCGTGATGATCGAGATGACGATCGCGACGATGGGTCGCCCGATGAAGAACTTCGACACGGTGCGCTTACCTGTCGCCTGAGGCGGCCACAAACGGAACGGGGTTGACCAGTGCGCCGTCCGTGACCTTCTGAACCCCGTCCGCCACGACACGGTCGCCGGGGCGCAGGCCCGACTCGACCACCACCAGGGAACCGACCTGCGCGCCCGTCTTCACCGCGACGATGTGCGTGTGGTTCTCGGCGTCGACCGTGGCGGCCTCGTAGCCTCCCTGAAGCTCCGACAGGGCGCGCTGGGGCACGAGGAGCGCGCCCTTGGCGACGCTCACCACCGCGCGCACCCGCGCGTACTGGCCGGGCCGGAGGAGCCCGCTCGGATTGGGGAATGTCGCCGCCACTCGCAGCGTCCCGGTGTTGCCGTCGACCTGGTTGTCGATCGCGAAGAAGGCGCCCTTCCTGGGGTAGGTTGATCCGTCGGCAAGGACCAGGTCGAGCGCAATGCCGGCCGGGAAGCTCGGCGCGTCGGGGTCGCGGCCCCGGAACTCGAGGTAGGCCTGCTCGCTTATCGGGAAGTACGCCTTTATGGGGTCAACCGTCGCCACCGTCGTCAGGGCGCCCGTGGAGGGCCCGACCAGGTCGCCGATCTGCGCCCGGATGAGCCCCGCGATGCCGTCGATGGGGGAGACGATGTGCGTGAAGCTGAGGTTGAGGCGCGCCTGGTCCACGGCGGCCCGGGCCGAAGCGACCTGGGCCTCGGCGGCGAGCCGGGCCTGGACGGCATCATCCAGCTCCTCCTCGCTGATCGCCTTGTCGCGCGCCAGCGGCGTGTAGCGCGCCACGTCCAGCTCGGCCTTCCCGAGCTGGGCCTGGGCCTGGGCGAGCTGGCCCTCGGCCTGCGCGAGCGCCGCCGCAAAGGGCCTCGGGTCGATCTCGAAGAGCGGGTCCCCCTTCCGGACGACGGAACCCTCCCTGTATACCTGCTTCACCAGGTATCCGCTCACCTGGGCGCGGATCTGCGCATTGACGAATCCGTCCAGGGAGCCGATCCATTCGCGGACGATGGGCACATCCCTCTGCTCGACCGCGACCACCTGGACAACCGGTGCGGCCGGCAGCGGGTCAGCACCCTTCCCGCATCCGCCGGCGAGGCCCAGGGCGAGCGCCCCCGAGACGATGACAAAAGGCATGCGCCCCCGCGTGCACGGATACATCCATGACCGAATAGGTTATTCAGGCGCCAAGTTCAAGCCGGAGCACGGCACGATGGGCGCAGAAGGGGGCGGCGCGGGCTCGCCCCCGCCCGGCCGATTGAACCGCTCCCCCGATCACCAGGTGTCCGAGCGGAATGGAGGGGCCGGGAGGCCCGCGTCGTTGTACAGGTTGGCCTCGGGGGAGTTGCTCCACGCGTAGCGCACGGCCACGGGCTCATCCACCCCCGGCGACGACACGAGGAGCGTGGTGCCCTCGATCTCGGCGGCCGCCGGGTGGAACACCCCGTCCCTGCCGGCGAGCTCGAGCGACTTCACCGCGGCGCCGTGCGCGACAAGCCGGGCGCCCGCGTTCGTGAAGCTCACGCGCAGCGCCTTGCCTTCGCGCGCCTGTCCCGCGAAGACCGGGCCGGAGAACTCCCCCGGAATGCCGTACACCCTTGCCTTCGCGATCAGGGCGAGGCGGCGGCCGACGTCCTGCTTGTCGGTCGGGTGGATGTTCTCCGCGCTGCCGATGTCGATCGTGACGGCCATCCCGGTGGCCGGCGCCCCGAGCACCTGGGCCTGGGCCTCGCGCAGCCGCGCCCACCCGCGGTCGGCAAGTTCAGACGGGTCGCCGAAGTTCGCGAGCTGCACGAAATAGAACGGAAGGTCGCCCTGGCCCCAGCCGGCCCTCCATGAGCGGATGAGCGTGTTGAGGAGCTCGGCGTACTCGCCCGCGTGCCCGACGTTGGACTCGCCCTGGTACCACAGGATGCCGCGCAGCGCGCCCGGCTGGAGGGGCGCGATCATGGCGTTGAAGAGCCCGCCCGGGCGCATGGGCGAGTCCTCGGTCGCGGGCGGCTGGGGCCAGGGAAGCGGGTTCTTGGTGTGCGTCGCCTCCGCGTTCGCCTGGGCCTTCTGCCATGCCGCAATGTCCGCGGGATAGCGGGCCACGCGCTCCGGCGGCCACTCGCTCATCGCCTGGCGCCAGCGCGCGTCGAGCGTGCCGGCCACCGAGGTCGAGGCGCGGGCTTCGTCGCTCATCCAGGACTCGATGGGGGTGCCGCCCCAGGCGCTGAAAACGATGCCGACGGGCACGCCGAGAGCCCGGTGGATGTCGCGGGCGAAGAAATAGCCGACGGCGGTGAACTCCCCGACGGTCTTCGGCGAAGCCGGTTGCCAACCGCCCGTCTTCACGGCGGCGGCCGGGGCGGCGGCGACTGTGCGCTCGATCCTCAGCTGGCGGACGAGCGGGTAGTCTGCCGCCGCAACCTCCGCATCCGCATTGTCGACGCGGGACCACGACCCCGCGACCGTGAACTCCATGTTCGACTGGCCCGAGCAGAGCCATACCTCGCCCACAACCACGTCGTGCACGCTCACGGTGTTCTGGCCGGATACGACGAGATCCGCGGGATCGGAGCTGGCGGCGAGCGGCTTCAGGTAGGCGATCCACCGGCCGTTGCCGCCCGCGACGGTGCGCACCGTCTGCCCGCGGAAGGTGACGGTTATGGGGTCGCCGGCGCCGGCGCTGCCCCAAACGGGAACCGGCCTTCCCTGCTGCAGGACGGCGTGGTCTCCGAAGAGGGGGGCCAGCGCGACATTGGTGCGCGCGGTGGCGCCGCCGCCGGGCGCGACGCACCCGGCGGCGAGTGCGATAAGGGACGCCGCGAGCAGTCCGGCTCCGATGCACGTTCCATTTGCGCTCACAGCGTTGCTTCTCATTTGGGTATGGGGTAGGGGTGGGGCTCGCGATTGCCTGATGAATTCACTGCGGATAACCGTCTGGGGGGAAAATGTCCACGAGCACAGGAGTGCCAAGGTAAATGAGATCTACCCGCGCGGGATTCACGCGGCGATCGCCGAGGGGATACTCAAGTTCCTCCCCTCGGCAAGCGTGTCGACCGCCACCTTGCAGGAGCCGGAGCACGGCCTGCCGGCCGAGCGCCTCAGGGACACCGACGTCCTGACCTGGTGGGGGCACCTTGCGCACGACCAGGTGGCCGACGACGTGGCCAGCCGCGTCCAGGCCCGCGTGCTCGAGGGCATGGGCCTGATCGTCCTTCACTCCGGGCACTATTCGAAGGTCTTCAAGCGGCTGATGGGGACCACCTGCTCGCTCTCGTGGAGGGACGCGGGCGAGCGCGAGCGGCTCTGGGTCTGCAATCCCGGCCACCCGATAGCCCGCGGGATCGACCGCTTCTTTGAGCTGCCGAAGGAGGAGATGTACGGGGAGCCCTTCGCGATCCCGGTCCCCGATGAGCAGGTGTTCATCTCATGGTTCGAGGGCGGGGAGGTCTTCCGGAGCGGCTGCTGCTGGCGGCGGGGCAACGGCGCCATCTTCTACTTCAGGCCGGGCCACGAAACCTTCCCGACCTACCACGATGACAACGTGCTGCGGGTGATCGCCAACGCCGCCGAGTGGGCGAGGCCCCGGGGGATCTGGGTCGACTCGAGTCCAAATGCCAAAGTACCCGCCGAGAAGATGTCGCGGAAGTGACGGGCTGCGGGCGCCGGGCGGGCAGTTGCGCAGACGCCCGCCGACGCATTGACTCCCCTGCCGTACCTCACCCGCCGTGGACCCCTCCGACCAGAACATCGTCCTCCTGCGCGCCGCGACCGTGCGCTACGGGCGGCTTACCGCGCTGCGGGACATCACGCTGAGCATCCCCTGCGGCAGCTCGACCGCCATCCTGGGAAGGAACGGGGCGGGGAAGAGCACGCTCCTTCGCGCGGTCCTCGGGTGGCAGCCCCTTACGAGCGGTGAGATCCGGATCGGCGACGCCCATCCCCAGCACGCGCGGCCGCGGATGGCCTATGTGCCGCAGCGGCAGGCGATCGACTGGGACTTCCCGATAACGGTGCGGGGTGTCGTCGAGCAGGGCCGCTATCCGTCGCTGGGGCTCTTCCGGCGGATGGCCCGGACCGACGACGAGCAGGTGGAGCGGGCGCTGGATGAGCTGGGGATATCCGACCTTGCTCCGCGCCAGATCCGGATGCTGTCGGGCGGCCAGCAGCAGAGGGCCTTTCTGGCCCGCGCGATCGCGCAGGGAGGGGACATCTTCCTCCTGGACGAGCCGTTCGCCGGCCTCGACCTTTTCGCGGTGGAGGAGCTGGCCCACATCCTGGGCAACTGGGAGGCCCAGGGCCGCACGGTGCTGGCGGCGGTGCACGATCCCGCGATCGCGCGTCGCTGCTTCACCCGGGGTGTCCTGCTGGACACGGGGCTCGTCGCCGAGGGGCCGATTGCCGACGTGCTGTCGCCGGCCAACATCGGCCGCGCGTACCGCAGGGAGCATTGCGTGCACGACGGCAGGGCCCAGCCCGCGGCCGCCGGGGACGCCGAAGCATGAGCCTCCACGACCTCCTCATTGCACCCTTCTCCTATGAGTTCATGCGGCGCGGGCTGCTGTCCGCCGCGCTGCTTAGCGTGAGCGGCGGGCTGCTCGGCTGCGTCCTGGTGCTCCGCCGGATGGCGCTGATGGGGGATGCGCTCTCGCATTCTCTGCTGCCCGGAATAGCGGCCGCGTGGCTGCTCTTCGGGACGAGCACGGTCGCGCTGTTCTTCGGCGGCCTGATCGCCGGCCTGCTGACGGCGCTTGGAAGCGCTTTGCTCAGCAGGCTCACGCGCATCAAGGAGGACGCCGCCTTCGGCTCGCTGTTCATCGTGTTCTTCGGAGCCGGCGTCGCGCTGACCAGCAAGCTGCCGACGCGGCTGAACCTCGCGGACTTCCTCTTCGGCAACGTCCTCGGGGTGAGCGCGGCAGACCTGTGGCTCGCGGCCGCCGTGAGCGGCGGGACCGCAGCCGTGTTCGCGGTCTTCTACCGGAGCATCCTGCTCGAGACCTTCGATCCCGTGTTTCACCGGGCGACGGGCGGGCGCGGCGGGCTGGTCCACATGGGCTTTCTCACGCTGACGGTGCTCAACCTCGTGGCCGCCATGCAGACGATGGGGATCGTGCTCGCCCTCGGGCTGTTCCTGCTGCCGGCCGTAGGCGCCTACCTGTGGTGCGACCGCTTCGTCTCCATGCTGCTGCTCTCCATCGGGCTGGCGCTGCTGGGCTCGGTCGTCGGCATCCTGCTGAGCTTCCACGCAGGGCTGGCGAGCGGGGCGTCCATAGTGCTCTGCCTCGGCCTCGTCTTCCTGGTCTCGGCGTTGTTCAGCCCGCGCTACGGGACCGTGAGGTTCCTGTGGCGGGGGGGCGCGCGGTGACGCGGATGAAGGCGGTCCTTGCCCCCGCTGTGTTCGCCTTCGCGGCCTGCGCCGCCCTGGCGGGGCAGGGGAGCCCTCCTCCAATTCGGGTGGTGACCCTGAGCACGGTGCTGGCGGAGATCGCGCAGGAGGTCGGCGGGCGCGAGGCGGAGGTGGTAAACCTCGTCCGGAGCGGCGTCGACCCGCACACGTTCAACCCGTCGCCGGCGGACATCCGCACGCTGATCGACGCCGATGTCGTCCTGGCCTCGGGCCTGGGGCTCGAGGGCTACCTTGGCCGGCTGGTCGCGAGCATCGGCCCGAGGGGCCGCGTCGTGGCGGTCGGCGACGCGCTGCCCGCCGTGCTCTGGATCCGACGGGCCGGGAGCGGGGGAGAGAAGGATCCCCATTGGTGGCACAGCATCGACAACATGCTTTTCGCCGCGGACCTGGTGAGGGCCGAGCTGACGCGGGCGCGGCCGGAGTCCGCGGACGTGTTCGGGCGCAACGCCATGGCGTACGGGCGCCGCCTATCGGCGCTCAAGGCCTGGGCCGCCGCGGAGATCGCCACCCTGCCGCCCGCCCGGCGCCAGCTCGTGACCTCCCATGACGCCTTTGGCTATTTTGCGCGGGACTACGGGTTCGCCATCCATCCGATCAACGGGCTGTCGACCGAGAGCGAGGCCGACGCGAAGCATCTCGCCGGCCTGATCGACCTGGTCAGGCGCGAGAAGATCCGGGCGGTCTTCGCCGAGAGCAGCGCCAATCCCCGGCTCGTGGCGAACCTGCTTGACGAGACGGGGGTGCGCCTGGGCGGCACCCTGTATGCCGACGGGCTCGGGCCGGCCGGCAGCGGCGCGGAGAGCTACGAGGCGATGTACCGGCACAACGTCCTGGCGATCGTCGGGGCGCTGGCCGGCCCGTAGGGGCGCGCCTCCGGGCGCCGTCACCCGTCGGTGTCGTTCCCCTTGGGGAAATTGAACCTCACGTTGGTGAAGGTCGTGCCCCGAATGGTGACGCTCTTCAGGACCGCGTCGAATTCCCTCGCCGACCGGAGCCAGTCGGCCTGGGCCTCGAACAGGGCGGAGTCGCCGACCGTCTCGCCGGTGGCCGGGTTGGCCACCGCAGCCAGCACCAGGGTCCGGGGTTCGCCGCCGACGTCGGCGACGATCTCGACCGACGGCGCGGCGGACCGGATGAAGTTCTCCATCTCGCCGTCGAGGACGAACGCCTGGAGCGTCCCGGCCGAGGAATCGAGGACGAGCTCGATGTGGTAGGCCTCGTCGCCCAGGACAACCGGCGTTCCGCCGTGCGGCGGCCGGTGCTCATGCTTGTGCGGCTGGCCGGAAGCTGCGGACGGGGGCGTCCTGGAGCAGCCGGCGGCAAAGGCGGCGGGCAGCGCCGCGGCGAGGAGGATGAGCGCGAGGCGGGCGTTCATGGCGGAGGTCGCCGGTCAGGATATGGGGGAGAGGTTCTCGGCCACGTCGGTGCGGTAGGCCTTCCATGCCGGCAGGAGCCCGCAGGCGGCGCAGAGCGCGATCATCCCAAGGGGGGCCCAAAGCATGACCGGGCTGTACGCGAACGTCTCGAGGAGCACGCCCGTCTGGGCCTGGATGACGACCGCCACGGCGGAGACGATCCCGGCATAGGCGACAAACGCCACGGCCATGCCGATCGCTCCTATGGCGGTGGCCTCCAGCACGATCGCGCCGAAAAGGAAGAGGCGCCCCGCCCCCAGCGCCCGGAGTATCGCGATGTCGCGCCGCCTCGAGGCCATCGAGTTGTAGATGGCGACAAGCACGCCGGCGGCCGAGACGACGGCCACGAGGTAGGCGACCATCGTCAGGATCTTGTCGAACCAGCTGATCTTCTGGAACAGCTCGGCCATGATCGCGCCGATCGGGTAGGCGAACGTGAGCCTGTTGCCCTGCTTGTTGTACATGATGTCGAGCATGAACCCGGCCGAGGGCGAGCGGAGCTGGACGAGGACGGCGCTCACGTCCGTGGCCGCCCTCGGGTCGTGGCCGCTCATCGTCTGGAGCCCGTGGATCGGGATCCACACCACCTTGTCGGCCGGCGTGTTGGAGGGCGCCATGACGCCCGTGACGCGATAGGTCTCGGCGTGCTGGTTCCTCACGTCGTAGACGAGGCCGTGGAACGGGTGGAAGGTGTCGCCGACCGCCAGCCCGAGCCTGCGCGCGGCGAAGCTGCCGATCACGGCCTCCTTCGCGGAGGGATCGAAGACCCTCCCCGCCGAAAGCGAGAAGTGCCTCCCCGGCGCGTACTCCACTTCGGTGAAGAACTCGGGTATGGTGCCCACGATCCGGTAGCCGCGCAGGTTGTCGCCGACGGCGATCGGGATGGCGAGCTTCACCGCGGGATGGCGCCTGATGTACTCGTAGTCGGACGCCGGGAGGTTCCCGGGCGAGGCCTCGAGGTGGAAGATGGCGTTGAGCACGAGCTGGAGCTTCGAGCCCCGCGCCCCGAGGACGGCGTCGAAGCCCGTGTTCACCTGGGTGAACGTCCTCTGGGCCTGCTCCTTCACCACCCAGACGGACATCAGCAGCCCGCCGGCCAGGGCGATGGACAGCGCAGTGATGGTGGTAGAGAGCGCGTGCTGGCGCAGGCTGCGCCTGACGATGAGGGCGATCGTCATGACGATGCCTCCTTCAGGGCGACGTTGAGCCCTGCGAAATCCCGGACGTTATGGAAGGTGCCGAGCACCTCGGGGTCGTGGCTGACGAGGAGCAGGGCCGCGCCGGTCTCAAGGCACGTCTCGCGGACCAGCTCCAGCGCCTCGCGCGCGTTCTTGTGGTCGAGGTTGCCGGTCGGCTCGTCCGCCAGCACGAGCTTGGGGCGCTTCGCGAGCGCGCGGGCCACCGCGACGCGCTGCTGCTGCCCCGACGAGAGCTGCCGCGGATAGTGGTTGAGGCGGTGCGACAGGCCCACGCGCCCGAGGAGCGCCAGCGCCTGGGCCTTGTCCCCGCGGGTACCGAAGGTCATCCCGAGCATCACGTTCTCCAGGCACGAGTAGCCCTGGAGCAGGTTGAAGGTCTGGAAGATGTAGCCGATGCTCGAGCCCCGCAGCAGGTCGCGCCTGTGCTCGCCAAGGGCGGCCATGTCGACGCCGCCGATCCGGATCGAGCCCGAGTCGGGTGCGAGGATGCCGGAGATCAGATTGAGGAAGGTGGTCTTGCCCGAGCCGCTTTCACCGCGAAGGACGATGTGCTCGCCCATGGCTAGCGAGAAGTCGGGCACGTCGATGATGAGCTTCCGCCCGCCGTCCGGGGCGGGGAAGGACTTTCTCAGTCCGCTCAGCTGGAGCAGCGCCGGTCCGGGGCTCACGGGGAGGGCGGTTTGTCGCCGAGGCGCATCAGCGCCCGGAACCGCGGTGTGTTCGGGCCGCCGGCCTGCAGTGTGGGGGATTCAGTCACGAGTGGAGCGAATTCGATGGCGAACCAAGAAACCATGGTGGTGATTCCCCGGCAGCGCAAAGACTTTACTTACCACGCGTTCGCAGCCGCCCGGTTTGGCGGTCGGGGGGCATGGCCGCCGGCAGCGTGCGGGTTCAATGGCGGCCCGGCGGCCGCTTAATGATTTCTTAATGCATTTGGGCCACGATTTAGCTCACCACGCCTCCCGCGCGACGCTAGGATGGCGGGCGACATGTCATCCGTTCCGGCAATCGGGCGGGCATTCGCGGGTGCCCTGAATCCTGCGCAGGCGGCGCCTGGGGACCCGGCTCCGCTGGCCGGCATCGCCTGCTGCGGCGAACTGCCCGAGAGGGAGGGGCTCGGGCCCCCGCTTGAGGCGGAGCTGCCGGCCGGCTATCTCCTGGACGGCCGGTTCCTGATTCAGGAGGCGATCGGCCGCAGCGGGATGGCGACCATCTACCGGGCCGTGGACCAGGCGGGTGGCGGAAGCGTCGCGGTCAAGGTGCCGCTAAGGAGGGTCGAGAGCGACCCTGTCTCGTTCGGGCGCTTTGAGCGCGAGGGGCGCATAGGCGAGGCCCTGGACGACCCCCGCCTGCTGAGGTTCATCCGCGTGGCCGGCCCGAAAAGCCGCCCGTACATCGCGACGGATTACGTGGACGGCTGCACGCTCGCGTATGTCATCCACCGCACGCGGCCGGTGCCGGAGCGGGACGCTCTGAGGATCGCAAGCGCCGTATGCGGGGCGCTGGGGCACATGCATGAGAGGGGAATCATCCATCGGGACCTGAAGCCGGCGAACATCATGATCCGCCGGGACCGGACGCTCTGCCTCATGGACTTCGGGCTCGCGGCGGAGATCGACACCGGGGCGCGCATCCTGGCCGGCCTGACCCCGCTGTTCGGCACCCCCGAGTACATGGCCCCCGAGCAGGTCCGCAACAGGCGCAACGACGGGCGCACCGACATATACAGCCTGGGCGTGATCCTCTACCAGATGCTCACGGGGGTCCTCCCGTTCCGGCACGAGGATCCCTGGGCCGCCGCCCAGCTGCGCGTGACGGGGGATCCGGTGGCCCCTAGGTCCATCAACCCCGGCATTTCCCCCGAGGCCGAGGAGATCGTGCTCCGCGCGATGCGGCGCAAGCCCGGGGAACGCTACCCGACTGTTGCGGCGCTCCAGGCCGACCTTGACGCCCCGGAGAGGGTGCAGGTGACCGGCCTGAGCGGGCGCCTCCAGGCGCCGAGGTGGCGGCTCAGCCTGCACGGCACGCCCCTTCTGTCCGGCGCCCTGATAGGCATCTGCGCCCTCCTGTCCCTGGCCGCGCTCTTCCTCGTGCTCAGCCGCCACCGGTAGGCGCCGGCCGCCGCGGCTCATTCCCGGCCCGGCATCTCAAGGGGGATGATCGAGTGGCGGCGCATCTCCACGCCGCGCAGGAACGTGAGGATGGCGCGCTCCCCGATGCGGTCGCCCGTGAGGAGCTTGTGCAGCGCGTCGACCGCCGGCACCGGGGCGCCGTCAAAGGCCAGCAGGATGTCGCCCTCGGCGAGCCCGGCGCGCGCCGCCGGGCTGCCGGGCTCCAGGCCCGCGACCAGCACGCCCGTCTGCTGGGCGAGGCGGTGGTGGTGGATGAGCTTGCGCAGGAGCGGCACGGTCTGGCCCGCGACGCCGATGAAGCTGCGCCGGATCCTGCCGTCCTTGATCAGCCATGCGGCGACCCAGCGGGCGGTGTTGCTCGCGATGGCGAAGCAGATCCCCTGGGCCGGGCGGATCACCGCGGTGTTGACTCCGATCACCTCGGCGCGGGTGTTGACGAGGGGCCCGCCCGAGTTCCCGGGGTTCAGCGCGGCGTCGGTCTGGATGACGTTGTCGATCAGCCGGCCGGACGCGCCCCGCAGCGAGCGGCCCAGCCCGCTCACGATGCCCGCGGTGACGGTCTGCTGGAAACCCATCGGCGAGCCGATCGCGATGGCTATCTGGCCCGGGCGCACGAGGTCGCTGTCGGCAAGCTGGAGGTGGGCGAGGTCGTCGGCGCTCACCCGCAGGACCGCAAGATCCGTGTCGGGGTCGTCGCCGACCAGGTCGGCGGAGAGCTTCCGTCCGTCGGCAAGGAACACGCGCAGCCGCCGGGCGCCGTGGACGACGTGGCTGTTGGTCAGCAGATAGCCGTCGGGCGAGATGAGGAAGCCCGAGCCGGAGCCGCCCGGGCCGCCGTCGCCGTGGACCTCGATATGGACCACGGCCGGGTGCGCGGCGGCGACGGCGCCGGAGACGGCGTTCGAATAGGCGTCCACCAGGTATCCATCAGCGGGCGGCGCCGGCGCGTCGGTGGGCAGTGAGGCGGTCATGCGCGCAATGAGCAGAGAAGCGGCGCGGTTGCAAACGGGGGCGGGCCGGCGCCCCGATCCGGGTAGGCCGGCGGGAACCGTGCACAAAGGCCCATGGCGGGCCGCCGGGCCCTGCCTTCAGTGCGTCCGGCGGTAGACGAGGAAGGTCTGGTCGTACGCGAGGAGGGACCTGCCGGGCATGTCCCCCATCGCGGAGACCTTAGCCGACTGGTCGAACATCCGCATCAGCTGGTACGTTCCGTGGGGGCCGTTCGACAGCAGACCCGGCGCCCTCGAGGCGGCCCGCGCCGCCTCGCTGGGCCGCAGGACGACCCAGACGGGATCCACCTCGCGGATCAGGGCGTCAAACTCGTCCGTCCCGACCCTCCTCCGGGCGGCGACGACCTCCCTCGAGGCGAGGCCCGGGAAATCCAGCATCCTCAGGTTCGAGAAATAGCCGATGTAGCCGAGGGACTCCAGGAAGACGGTGTCGGCGGGCGCGGCGTTCTGCCGGAGCCAGAGGCCGATCTGGCGGCGGCTTCCATCCTCGATGATGACCTGCTGGAGGCGCATGGCGTTCGCCATGAGTAGGCTCACACCGGCCTGGAAGGCCACGATCCCCAGCACGCCGTACGCCACGAGCGGCCGGAGCACGGCCGCGGACGGCTTCCGGGCGGCCGCGCCGCTGGCGCCGATCAGGTTGGCGAGGTCGGCGATAACGAAGCCCCACCCGATCATGGCGACCAGGGCGTACGGCGGGACATACCAGGGGGCGCCGGGTGCGCAGATCGCGTAGATTGAGGCGAGGAACAGCCAGAGGGATACGGTGCGCGCCCAGCGCCCCCCCCAGGGGTTGATCCAGTAGTACCACACCGGAAGCGCGAGGAGGCGCCACAGGCTGTTCGTCGCGAAGCCCCATTCCTCCCACGGGGCCATCTCGATGTTTGTCGGCGCGAAGAGGACCCGGTGGAAGGCGCCATAGGTGATCACCTGCAGCGGCGCCTTCCAGACCGACCTGAGGATGGGGCCGAGACCCGACGGCAGGCCCAGTCCCTTCGCGACGATCGTGTGGGGAACCGGCGTGCCATAGTACCAGGTGGCCCAGATGAGCCAGGGCAGATAGAGCGCCGCCGCGACCGCGCCGGCGCGGAGCGCCCGCGCGGCGAGCATCCGCCGGCTCCCCCAGTCGCCTGCGAAAAGCAGGACGGCGGCGTAAAAGGCCGCGATCTGGATGAACGCGTCCGGCCTGGTCCACATCATGCCGGCCCAGGCGACGCCCAGCCACCGCGCGCTGCCCCCCGCGATGACGAGGTAGGCCTGCCAGCCCAGGAACAGGAGGAGATAGGGCGTCTCCATCCCGTTCGCCGTGAAATCTATGGTCTTGGCGTCGAAGGCGAAGAGGCCCACGCACGCGGCTGTCGCGGCGGCCGGCCACCGGCAGCTCCGGGACAGGCCCCAGAGGATTACGCCGGTGCCGCCCAGGGCGCACGCGCCCAGCGCCCGGAATATCCAGATGACAAGCTCGTCGCTCCGGCAGCGCGTGAGCCACGCGATGGCCGCGGGAAGCAGCGCCTGCAGCGGCGACGTGAACGTCTGGAGGCGGTCGCCGACGGTGAAGACGAGCCCGTTGCCAAGGGCGAGGTTCTTGCCCGAGCGGTAGGTGATGTAGAAATCCTCCCAGACATGGTGCGTGTAGGCCGCCCATCCGAGGGTGATCAGCGCGATTCCTGCGAAGATCCCCGCGCCGACCCAGGGATACGCCCTGGAACTAAGCTTCATGGCGGCGAGTTCATGACAGCCGGCGGCAGTTGCAACCCCATTGTCCGCCAGGGGGGCCGCCGGGCGGCAATTGCGGTCTTGTTTCTTTGCCCGCGCATTGGCATCAGGGACCGGAAGCCCGGATGGCCGACAAACCCCGTGAGCCTTAAGATCTGCATGGTAGGATGTGGCAGCTTCGCGCGGCAGTGCCACGGGCCGGCCCAGCGCAAGTACTGCGCCTCGCATCCCGATGCCGAGCTGGCCGCGTGCTGCGACGCCGACCCGGACCGCTCGCGGGAATACGCCGGGGCCTTCGGGTTCGGGCGCAGCTACCGGGAGATCGGGGCGATGCTTTCCGCCGAGAGGCCAGACGCCGTGGTGATGGCCGTGCCGCCCGCGGCCTCGTGCGGCGCGGCCCAGCCCGTGCTCGAGCGGGGCATCCCGCTGCTCCTGGAGAAGCCCCCGGGGATGACCCCCGGGGAGCTGGAGCAGCTGATCGCCGCGGCGGGGAGGGGCGGGCGCGCGCAGGTCGCCTTCAACCGGCGCTACATGCCCGTCATGCTCAGGGCCATGGAGATCCTCGAAGGGGCATTCCCCGCCGGGTCGGTGGGGAGGATCGACTACGAGATGACCCGCCACGAAAGGTGGGACCCCGACTTCTCGACCACCGCAATCCACGCGATCGACGCGGCGCTGTTCCTCGCCAGGAGCCCGTTCCGCTCCGCCGCGATCCGCTACCGGCCGCGCAAGAGGGGGCCAAGGGAGGCGGCGGACGTCGCCGTCGAGGCGCAGTGCGCCTCCGGCACGAGGGTGCTGGTGGACATCCGGCCGGTCTCCGCCGCGAACGCGGAGTCCGCAACGGTCCACGCCGCGGGCCAGTCCATGGTCCTGCGGATACCGGTCTCGCCGCAGTCCGGGGGCGACGGCTGCGCCGAGCACTGGAGCGCCGGAGCGCTTGTCTCCTCGTTCTCCGACCGCGGCCTCGGCGCCGTGGACAGGCTCGGCGTCTCCGGGGAGACCGAGGCGTTCCTCGACGCGGTCCGCTCCGGGCGCCCGCTGTCCCCGGGCCTCGAGGACTGCCGCCAGCAGGTGGCGCTCATGGAGGCGATCCGCGCCCGCCGGACCGGCCAGGTGGAATTCTAGTCGCGCCGGGGCGGCCCTTCCGATTCCGTGCATCCCGTGACCCCCATGTTTGCGCCGGGCCCGCCGCTGCTCGGGGCGATCGCCCTCCAGGACAAGGCCACGGTCTTTGCCGTGATAGCCGGCTACCTGCTGATGCTGATCGTGGTCGGCGTGGCGTTCCGGCGCTTCAGCAAGGACACGAGCGACTATTTCCGCGCCGGGGGCATGGCCGCATGGTGGCTCATTGGCGGCAGCGTGTTCATGCGGAGCTTCAGCGCGTGGACCTTCACCGGCGCGGCGGGCGCCGCCTTCCAGGCGGGCTGGAGCCTGCCGATTATGTTCGGGGCCAACGTCGTGGCGTTCCTGTCCGTCGCGATCGTGACCGGCGCATGGTTCCGGCAGCTGCGGTGCGTGACCTCCGTCGACATGATCCGCCTGCGGTTCGGCGCCGGCCTCGAGCAGTTCGCGGCCTACCTCGGCATGCTGACCGGGCCCATATACGGTGGCATCCAGCTCTACGGGCTCGCGATCTTCACGTCGGTCCTGCTTGGGACCAGCATCTACTACACGATCGTCGTGCTGGGCGTCGTCGTCCTGTTCTACGCGGGCGTAAGCGGCGCCTGGGCGGTGATGGCTGCCGACTTCATCAAGGCCCTGGTGCTGCTGCCGATAACGATCCTTGTGGCCGTCGTCTGCCTGCGTGCGCTCGGGGGCGTGGACGGCCTGCTCGCCGGCATCGCACGCGCCGGCCTCTCCACAGCCTACGCCCCCGTCAAGACGCACGAGGTAGTCTCCACAATGAAGGGAGTCAACCCGGGGTGGTTCACGTGGGCGTTCTTTCTCGCATGGTACGGCAACGCCCTTTTCACGGCGAACGAGCCGTCGACCTCCGGAAGGTACCTCGGCGCGAAGGACGGCGGCGCGGCCCGCCGGGCCGCGCTCCTGGCCGCGGGCCTCTTCGTCCTCGGGCTTTTCATCTGGTTCATCCCCCCCATGGCCGCGCGCCTGCTGATCGCCGACGAGGTGGCGGCCATGCCGCTGCCAAAGCCGGTCGAGGGGGCCTACGCGGCGATCGCGATCCATTTCCTGCCGGCGGGCCTTGTCGCGCTGGTGCTGGTCGGCATGTGCGCCGCCACGATGAGCGCGCTCGACGTCGGCCTGAACTCGCTGGCAGGGAACATCACGCAGAACGTGTACCCCGCGGCCTGCCGCGCGCTCGGGGCCGCCCCGCTCGAGGGGCGCGCAAGGCTCATGCTCGGCAAGGCGGTCACCGCCTGCTGCGCCGCCGCGCTCATCGGCTGCGCCCTGAGCATGGCCAGGTTCGGCCGGGGAGGCATATTCAACATCCTGATCGACGTGATGGCGACCGTTGCCGCCCCCCTCTCGGTGCCCCTCGTCCTGGGCCTCTTCCTGCGCCGCGTGCCGTCGGCCGCCCCGTTTGTGTCCCTCGGCGCCGGCCTGTGCGTCTCGCTCGCCATCTATCTCGCGCCGCTGCTGCTGGGAACCACGCCGTGGGTCTTCCAGAGCCAGGTGGGGACGGTCATGGCCGTCAGCCTGGCCAGCTTCCTGGCCGTTCGGGCGCTGGCAAAGCCCAGCGACGAGGCGCTTGCGCGGGAGAGGGAGTTCTTCTCGCGGCGCGACCGGCCGGTCGACTTCGCCGCCGAGATCGGCGAGGGCAACGACGGCCGCCAGCTGCGCGTCGTCGGCGCCTTTGGCACCGTCCTCGGCCTCGCGATATTCCTGCTGCTGATTCCGGCCAGCAGCGCGGGCCACGCGGGGAAGATCTGCACGGTGGCGCTTTTCACCTTCTGTATAGGCGCCATGATGGCGTGGCTCGGCGCCAGGGCGGACCGGCCCGTCCCGCCCTCGCAATGAGGCGCGGCGCCCCCCTTCAGTTATGAACACACCATTGGGCGGAAGATTTGACGGGATGGCGCAGCAGTGCCGCCGCGCCCTCCTCGGCGATGTGGTCCCGTTCTGGGGGAATCACTCGGTGGACGGCGAGTGCGGCGGCTTCTTCACGTGTCTCGGCCGCGACGGGTCGGCCTACGACACGGACAAGTTCGTCTGGCTGCAGGCGAGGCAGACGTGGACCTTTTCCATGCTCTACAACCAGCTGGAGAAGCGCGACTCCTGGCTCCGGATCGCCCGGCACGGGGCCGAGTTCCTTGCGCGCCACGGGACGGACCAGGAGGGAAACTGGTACTTCAGCCTCACCCGCGACGGGCGGCCCCTCGTGCAGCCCTGCAACATCTTCTCGGACTGCTTTGCGGCCGTCGCGTTCAGCCAGTTCGCCCGTGCGGCGAACGACGACCGCGCAAGGCAGATCGCGGCCCGCACCTACCGCAACATCCTGGGGCGCAAGGCCAATCCCAAGGGCAGGTACTCAAAGGCCGTCCCCGGAACGCGCCCCATGATATCGCTGGCGCTGCCCATGATCCTGGCCAGCGTGACGCAGGAGCTGGATTGGCTGCTTGATCCCCCGGAATTCGACCGCGCTCTCGACGCCTGCGTCGAGGAGGTCTTCGCGCCGTTCCTGGACTCGGAGAGGATGGTCCTCCGCGAGCACGCGGCGCCGGGCGGGGAGAAGCTGGACTGCTTCGAGGGGCGCCTGGTCAACCCGGGCCACGGCATCGAGACCATGTGGTTCATCATGGACATCGCCGAGCGGCGAAACGACCGGCAGCTGGCGGAAAGGGCGGTCGAGGTCGCCCTTCGCACGCTGGAGTTCGGCTGGGACCCCGAGATGGGCGGCATCTTCTACTTCCTGGACGCCCGCGGCCATCCGCCCCAGCAGCTGGAGTGGGACCAGAAGCTGTGGTGGGTCCACATGGAGACGCTGGTCGCCCTCCTCAAGGGCTACCGCCTGACGGGCCGCGAGGCCTGCTGGTCGTGGTATGAGCGGGTGCGCGAGTACACCTGGGGGCATTTCCCGGATCCCGAGTTCGGCGAATGGTTCGGCTACCTGAACCGCCGCGGGGAGGTGCTGCTTCCGCTGAAGGGCGGCAAGTGGAAGGGGTGCTTCCACGTCCCGCGCGGCCTCTACCTGTGTATGAGGGAGCTCGAGAAGCTCGGCGCGGGCCCCGCCCGAAAGGAGGCGCCATGAAACGCGTCGCCGTGCTGCCGATGGACGACCGGCCGGTCAACTACGACTATCCGCGCTACCTCTCCCGCGCCGCCGGGCTGGAGGTCCTCCTGCCCCCGCGCGAGTGGCTGGGCAACCCCTGGCGCGCCAGCAGGCACGCCGAGCTGGTGGACTGGCTGGCGCGGGCGGCGCCCGGGGCGGACGCGGCGGTGGTCGCCATCGACACGCTGGCCTACGGGGGTCTCATCCCGTCGCGCACCTCGCCCGAGCCGGCCGAGACCGTGCTGGCCCGGCTGGAGATCCTGCGCCGCCTGAGGGCCGCCCATCCCGGAAAACCGATCCTGGCCTCGAGCGTCGTCATGCGCATCTGCCGGTCGAACTCGAGCGAGGAGGAGAAGCCGTACTGGGCCACCTACGGGAGCCGGATGTTCCGGCTCTCCTCGCTCGAGCACAAGGCCGAGCTCGGGGACGCCACTCCGGCCGAGGTTGCCGCGCGGGACGCCCTGCGCGCGGAGATCCCCGACGAGGTCTACCTGGACTACCGCCGCGGGCGCGCCCGCAACCACGCCGTCAACCGAGCGATGCTGGAGTGGGCCGCCGAGGGTGTGTTCGACTACCTGATCCTCCCCCAGGACGACACGGCGGACCACGGCTGGAACGTCGCCGAGGCGCACAGCCTCCAGGCGCTCATCCGCGCCCGGCGGCTGGGCGGCCGGGCGATCACCTATCCCGGGGCCGACGAGATAGGATGCCTCCTTCTGGCGAGCTACGCATGCCGCGAGGCCGGGTTTTCGCCCAGGGTCTGGCCCCGGTACTCGGGGGTGTCGGGCCCGTCGGTCGTGACGGCCTACGAGGACCGGCCGATCCACGAGCTCCTGAAGGCGCACCTTGCGCCGCTGGGCGGGACCGTGGCCGATTCGCCGCAGGGGGCTGACCTCGTCCTTTTTGTCAACGCGCCCGTTGAGAGCCAGGGCAACGGGGACAGCCAGTGGCTGATAGAGCGGGGGACCGACTCCGTCCGGGAAAAGATGCCGCCGGCATTCCGTCCGTGGCTTGAGCGGTTCGTCGACAGCGAGGGCTTCCGCGCCACCCGCCGCGAGATGCAGTCGCCCGGCCGAAACCCCGAGGAGTTCGTGCGCGCCCTGCTGCGGGCGCTAGCCTCCGACCGGCCGGTCGCGGTGGCCGACGTGGCCTATGTCAACGCCGCCGACCTCGTGCTGGGCGACCTCCTTCGGCGGCAGCCGGAGGTGGCGGCCCTTGCGGCCTACGGCGGATGGAACACCGCCGGAAACACCCTTGGCACGGTCCTCGCGCAGGCTGTCATACGCGCCATTGCGATGCGCGCCGGGCCGACAAGGGAGCAGCGGGCCGCGCACCTCGAGTTCCTCTTTCTGCGCTTCCTGGATGACGACCTGTACCAGGGCCGCGAGCGCACGCGCTGCATGGTCGAGGACCTTCCCGCCGCGGGCATCGCGCCGACGATGGAACGCCTTCCCGACGAAGCGGCCGCCGGCATCGAGAGCCGTGTCCGTGCCCACCTTTGCCGCGATGCCGCCGGCCTGCGCGACCTCTTCATCAGCTCCAAGCTGGTCCGGGACGTCAGCGTAAGCCGAGTCCACCTGCCATGGCGGCGGCTCTTCGAGGTCGGCTTCGACGTCCGGGTCGAGTTCGATTGATCCTTGGATCCGGCGCTACCAGAAATCTTCCCTAAAGGATTCGATGATCTGGCCGCTAAAGCTGGTCGCACAGGCCGTTGAGCCGATCTGGTTCCTTCCGACCACCACTGTCTCGGACGGAGCGTCGTAAAAGGGCGTCTCCACCTCTATGACTTTTTGATTGTCCAGGGTGACCTCGAGCTTTCTCGCGGCATCAGACCATCGCGAGGGAATGGCATAGCTCGGCCGCCCGGAGGCGGGGAAAAAGGAGCCGAAGCTGACGATCAGCTTCTGCCGAACCCCCGGCTTCATCTCGACGGGGCCGCTTACGGGCCCGCCATATCCCCAGTGGTCCAGGGAGAAGGTGACATGGCGCGAGTCCACATAGTGGACAACAAGGACGTCGCCGCGGCCGGTGGCACCTGCCGAGACAATGGGTTCGCTTTGCCCCGGCTGGCCGCTGGGGAACTCCAGCACAATTACGAGGGGGCCGACCATGGACATCCCCCAGTCTTGGCTTAGTGTCCGAATCCCCAGTATCACGCCGGAAAACTTTCTCCCCAGGGCTGCCTGGTCCGCGGTGCCGGAGCCGATGGACGGCCGGACCGCGAACGGGGGATGAAACCGTTGCACGGCGTCGATCACCCGGACGCCATTCAAGCTGACCCTCAGGTGCGTGCTGAACGCCTCGACCACCTTGGGGGGAATGGCGTCGAAATAGGGATCGCCGAGGGGCGGGTAGAGCGGCGGCATGTCCACGGCGATGCGATGGGGCCGGCTGTAATCGAGGGGGATTGGGTGCGTCACCGGTCCGCCGAAGCCGGTGTGCTCGAACCCGATGACGATCTTGTCGCCCGATTCGTAATACACGTAAAGGTAGTCCGACAGGAATTCCGAGCCGGTGATCACCAGCGGCTCCAGCTTCCCCATCTTGTCCGTTGGAAACCTGACGGTGAGCTCCAGGGGCCCATAGGTCCGCCCGGCCAGCCTATCGAAGACGTAGCGCGGATAGTTGAACGCGTGCGCCAGGCGTTGAAAGACGGCCGGATAGTTGACGCGGAGCAGTTCGTTGTGCCCAAACGACGCGAAGACGTTGAACAGGACCGACCAGGCCAGCAGCAGCCAGCAGCCTGCAGTTGCGAGCCGCCGCGCGAGCCCGGAGAAACGGTCCCGGAGGCCCCAAAACCCGATGACGCTCAGCACGATGAGCCCGGGGAGGAAATCGACCATGTAACGGTTGGTGGCGAACTGGAAGGTGAAGATGACGCAGGCGACGGCGAACGAGGACAACGCGGCGCCGAGGGCGAACGCCCCCAGCAATGGCCGCTTTGCGCATGCCAGTGCGGCGGCGAATGCGAGGGCCGCGAACGGGATGTTGGGGAAGATACCGTACGGATCCTCGACGCCGTAGTGCCCGGACGGCAGGTGCGAAAGCGAGACGACCCGCACAAACGGGAAATACGGGCTCAGGTTCGCCGGTGCGAAAAGGTACGCGTGACAGTTGAACCACAGATAGGAGGGACTGAACTGGGTGATCCTCGTTTCGTTGAATCCGGAAAGGGCCCACGTCATGCCGAACTCGAAGGGGCTGTCGAATCGGAGCTCGTTGTAAACCAGGATGCCGGCCACCACCAGGCCCACGGGGATGACCGCCGTGAGCGCACGCGCGAACCAAGCCGGCCCGACGTCCCGGCTTGGGGTCATGTCAGGCCCGAAGCGCAGGAACACCGGCACAAGAAGGGCGGCCGCCCCGAAGAGGTACGTCGGGCGCGAGGCGATGGCGAGGCCGTAGCAGAGGCTCGCGAACGCGAGCCATCCCAGTTTCCGCTTCCCGTGCAGCGATTGGTACAGGCCGAGCAGGAAGAGGATGAAGAACGCAAATGCCGAGGACACGGCGACCTCGTAGAACTGCGGCCGCCGCAGCATCACCGGGACCATGTTGGCGAATCCAATGGCAATAATGCCGCCAGCCTCCGCGGCCAAGCCGACGCCGGGGAAATATCGCCGCCGCACCTGAATCAGCAGGTAGGAGCCGGCCAGGAGCGCCGCGGTGCAGAACAGGAAAATCGCCTGCCGATCGGCAAGGTAGTGCCCCGAAAGGGCGACAACCGGCCAGTAGAGCACGAGGGCCGGGGCGGCGCCAAAATAGAGGTAGAACTTCCCCCTGTAGAAGCTGACGTCGTGCATCCCGTACGGCGCGTTCTGCGCCGGGTCATAGGGATCCTTGAGCTTGAGCAGGCCGGGCGGCACGGGCGCCTGGAGGCTGAGGTGCCCGGAGCGGAATCCCTTGACCAGTAGGTTGTAGTATTCGGTGCCGCTATCGAATCTTGCGAAGAGGGACCCGTCAGGCGCTATGGCCCAGGCGTAGAAGGCGATGGCTGCGCACAGCGACAGGGAGAGGACCGAGGCACGGATGATCGCGGCCCGGGTTGTCGGGAAATGGAAGGCGGAGTCTTCGCGCGGCATCGTCCTGCAATCTGGCGGATCGCTTTGCGGGGTGGAAGGATGATCAATCGGCGGGGGCCAGCACGGCACCGGAATCGGCCCGCCGCTCCGTTCCTCGACGGGCCGTCGCCCCGCGGCCCCGGGCGACGGCGTTCCCGGCCGTCTCCGGATCACATTTCGAGGCGATGAACCAGTCTTTGACTCAACAAGGAAAATCGATCACATTGGGCGATCGGCAGCGCTTTCGGAGGTACTTACCCCATGCATGCGGACCCCTACCTCGAACACAGTCTCGCCGTCCTGCAGGCCCGGCTGATGAGTCCGACGGCTGCGACCCACATCGCCACCAAGGCTGTCACGTTTCCCTTCCTCACCATCTCGCGTGAGGTCGGCGCCGGGGCGACCACAATCGGCCAGCTGCTCATGCCGATGCTGAACAGGGCGTTTGGCGAGGAGGGCCAGGGCTGGGTCTTCCTCGACAAGAACCTTCTCGCCCACGCGCTCACCCAGCAGCACCTGGAGGAGCGCCTGGCGGAATACCTGCCGGAGGACCGCATTTCCGAGATCAGGGGGATGATCGGGGAGCTCATGGGCCTGCATCCGTCGCTCTGGCAGCTGGAGCACCAGGTGGCGGAGGTGATCCTGCAGCTGGCCCATGTCGGCCACGTTGTCTTCGTCGGGCGCGGGGCGCATGTCATCACGCAGCCCCTGCCCGGGGGCTTCCACGTCCGGTTGATAGCCCCGCTGGAGATCCGCATAAGGCGGATGATGGCACTGCAGAACTGCGACAAGGCCACAGCGGGGGCGCTCGCCGAGAAGACGGACCTCGCCCGCCGGCGTTACCTGCAGTCCCACTTTGACCAGGATATCGAGGACCCGCACACCTACGATCTTGTGATTAACACGGGGCGGATATCGGCGGCGGCGGCAGCGCGCCTCATCATCGAGGGCATGTGCTACAAGTTTGCCGACCAGCCGGGGACCTGAGCCCGGGGCTTGGCGGGCCGCCCGCCAGCGCGCCGGGGGGAGTTCCTTCATCCGCCGTTGGCGCCGCGGTCCGCAACGCAGACGCGCCCCCCAATGGATTCTTGCAAGTGGCTGCGGATCATCTGATAATGCGGCATGCGCTTCCTTATTTTCCTCATCCTGGTCGTGTTGGCGCGGGCCGAGGCACCAGCCCCCGGATCCAGCTACCTTCTGAAGCCGTCGCGTGTCTTCGACGGTGAATCGATGCATGACGGCTGGGCCGTCGTCGTCCTGGGCGACAGGATAGGATCGGCGGGTCCCGCGGCCGAACTCAAGGCGCCGGCCGAGGCAAGGGTGATCGAGCTGCCGGCCGCGACCCTGCTGCCCGGGCTGATCGAGGCCCATTCCCACATCCTGCTCCATCCCTACATCGAGACCTCGTGGAACGACCAGGTGGCGCGCGAGTCCGAGGCGCTGCGTGTGGCGAGGGCCACCAACCACCTTCGCGCAACGCTTCTTGCCGGCTTCACGACCATCCGCGACCTCGGAACGGAGGGGGCCGGTTGGGCCGACGTCGGGCTGAAGCAGGCGGTGGAGCGGGGCATCATCGCCGGCCCGCGCATGCTGGTTGCGACGAAGGCCATCGTGGCGACCGGCAGCTACGGGCCCAGGGGGTTCTCCGCGGAGTGGAACGTGCCCCAGGGCGGGGCCGAGGCGAGCGGGATCCCGGACCTCATCAGGGAGACCCGCAACCAGATCGGCCACGGCGCAGACTGGATCAAGGTCTACGCGGACTACCGCTGGGGGCCGCACGGGGAGATGGAGCCGACATTCTCGCTCGAGGAGCTGAAGGCCGTCGTCGAGACGGCGCGCAGCAGCGGGCGGCCGGTCGCGGCGCACGCCATGACGGCGGAGGGCATGCGCCGGGCCGTGCTGGCGGGCGTCGAGACCATCGAGCACGGCACGAACGGCACGCCGGAGGTCTTCCAGCTGATGAAGGAGCACGGTGTCGCGCTCATCCCGACCCTTGCGGCGACCGGCGGGATCGCGGGCGCAAAGGAGGCCTTCCGATCCGCGCTCGCCTCGGGGGTCACCATCGGCAGCGGCAGCGACGTGGGCGTCTTCGCGCACGGCAACAATGCGCTCGAGCTGGATGCGATGGTGCAGTTCGGCATGCCGCCTCTGGACGCCCTGCGCGCCGCAACCTCGGTCAACGCCCGCATCCTGCACATGCAGGACAGGATCGGCCGGATCGCGCCCGGGCTGCTGGCCGACCTGGTCGCCGTCGAGGGCGACCCGTCGGCGGACATTGCGAGGCTCCATGCCGTGCGGATGGTCATGAAGGACGGCGTCCTCGTCCGGGCCCCCTGAGCGGATGGGGGTCGGGGACTGGGCCCGGCGCCGGAACCGCGGGCGAGGGGAATCCGGCCCCCGGGGCATGCGGCCGCCGGGCCAGGGCCCCGATCGTGCCCCGGTCGGTACGTGAATCTCAGTAGTTTCCGCGCGGAAACCGCTTTCCGCCGCGCCGGATTCCGTCAATCTCCAGTCGGTTCCGTGGGCCCGTCGCCCGAAGCCGGGGGGACCGGCGAAGGACGATATCCACAGGAAATGTCATCTTTGTTCATCCCCATGAAAACCCTGCGCCCGTACCTCCTCTGCCTTCTCGGATCCCCTGTTCTCCTGCCCGCAGCGCCCGTCGAATCACGCATTTCAGCCGCCACCGTCTACTCCGACCGCGCCGTCGTGACGCGCGTCGCCGATGTCGAGCTGACGGCGGGCGAGCACGCCCTGGTGTTCGAACGCCTGCCGGCCAATCTGCTCGACCAGTCGCTGCAGGTCTCCGGCCGCGGCACGGCCGCGACGATCCTCGACGTGAACTCGCAGACGGCCTACGTCGATTTCACGCCCAACGCGCGGGTCCAGGAACTGGAGGAGCAGATCCGCGGCCTGCAGAAGGAGGGGCGGATGCTGGATGACCGGACGGGGGTGCTCAACGAGGAGCGCGACTTCGTGAAGCGCATGCTGGTCTCCTCGACCGGCGCGGTGATCTATCCCCTGGGCGCCGACGCCGCGCATCCCGGCGGCACTGCCGTCCGTCCGACGCTGGACGAATGGCAGAAGCTCTACGCCTACGCCGACGAGGCGCTCGGCAAGATCACAGCGGAGATCCAGTCCATCGACGACCGGCGCGAGGACCTGAAGAGGAAGCAGGCGGCGCTCGAGCAGCAGCTCAACGAGCTGCGCGGCGCCCGCGGCAAGAGCATGAAGAACGTGACCGTGCGCGTGGCGGCGGCCGCGGCCGGAAAACTGGAGGTCGCGCTGAGATATGCCGTGCCGGCCGCGAGCTGGGTGCCGTCGTACGACGCGCGCCTCCATGCCGCCGACCGCTCCATCGAGCTGACCTACTATGGCATGGTGCGCAACGGGACCGGCGAAGACTGGAACGACATCGCGCTCACGCTCTCCACCGCGCGGCCGGGCCTGGGCGGCGGCGCGCCGGAACTGCGGCCGTGGGTTGTGGACGTTGCGCGGCCGATGGAATTCGAGGCAAAAAGCACACTGGCTGGAACTCGGTTAGGGATGGACAAGGCCGCCAGATCCGCTCCCTCCGCCGCAGTCACCCAGCAATTCCTCTCGGATACCGGCGCCGCCAACGCCGAGTCCTCCCTGTCCTACGCCGAGGTCGAGGCGGGCGCCACAAGCGCGACCTTCAGGATCCCCGCCGCGGTCTCCATCGCGGCCAACAACACGATGCAGAAGGTCCCAATCGCCTCGGCAAGGCTCGCCGCGACCCTCCAGTACCAGGCCACCCCGAAGATGATGGAGGCCGCCTTTCTGAGCGCCTATGCGTTCAACAACACGGACTATCCTTTCCTCGCGGGAGCGATGAGCACGTTCCTCGATGACACGTTCGTCGCGGCCAGCCGGCTCAAGACCACCATGCCGGGCGAGAAGTTCGAGCTTCAGCTCGGCGCCGACGAGGGCATCGCGATCAAGCGCAAGCTCGTGAACCGCTTCACCGAGAGCACCGGGCTCACGAGCAAGGGCCACCGCATCACTTACGAGTACCTCGTGACGGTCACCAACAACAAGCCGACGGCCGAGCGCGTGGTCTTCAAGGAGCCCGTGCCGGTGTCGCGCAACGAGAAGATCGAGGTCAGCCTTCTCACGCCCGACGAGAAGGACGTGGGCACGAAGGACAACCCCAAGGAGGTCACGCGCGAGGAGGACGGCAAGCTGGTGTGGCGCCTGGACCTCAAGCCGGCCGAGAAACGCGAGGTGCCGCTCAAGTTCTCGGTCGAATACCCGGCCGACGTTAACGTCGCGGGCCTGGAGTAGGGATGGAGCGCCCGGCGGGCCCTTCGCGCAAGGTCGGGTCGCTTTCGGCCAAGCGACCGCCAATTGCCCAAGGCGGAGACAATTGCGGGGCGTTATCCTCGGCCGAATCCGCCTCTTCGCCGCACTTGCGGAACCAATCGGCGTACCGACCAGCCGCACTGGCTCAAGCCTGTCTCTTTCATGTGATGTCGGGAGGACCTACGGCTCGTTGTCCTTGGCCATCGCGGTCTGCGCACGCAGCACATCGTGCAGCGTGACCAGGCCCAGCACCTTGCCGCCCGCCTGGTCGACCAGGACCACCATGCCGGCGCCCGACTCGATGAGCTTGGCCTGCAGCTTCTCGACGCTGTGCGACGGCTCGGCGGACACCGGCGGCAGCAACCGGGGGGGGCGTCCCTCCTTTGCGGCAAGCAACGCCTCCTCCCGGGACAGGATTCCGACGAGGCGCTCTCCGTCCGCGACCGGAAACCGGGCGTAGGTCGACGCCTTGAGCAACCGCTCGAGGTCCGCGGCCGCCAGGCTGCGCGCAACCGTCGGCTGAAAGTTCGCGATGGCGGACACGGGCAGCTGCTGCCAGCTCCGCAAGTCGCGCGGCGGCTGCACCTGCTCCAGGTTGACGCCGTCCTGCTTCAGCAGGGCGTCGTAGAAGCTGTGCTTCAGCATCGGCCGGCTGATGGCCTGGCTCACCAGGGCTCCCAGCATCAGGGCGGGAACGAGCCCGAACTCATGCGTCATCTCGAAGACGATCAGCACGCCGGTCACGGGAGCGCGAACGACCGCGCCCAGCGTGGAGCTCATGCCCACGACCGCGAGCGTCAGGAGGTCCGCCTGCTGGATATGCCACTGCAGGCCCGCCAGCCCGGCCACGATGACCCCCACCATTCCCCCGAAGAACAGGGTGGGCGAGAAGATGCCGCCGCAGCCGCCGAAGCCATAGCACGCGAAGGTGGCGACGAACTTCGCAACCAGCAGCACGCCGGCGATCTTCCAGCCAATGCCGCCCGCCAGGGCATCCGAGAGGTCGCTGTAGCCAAGGGCGAAGACTCCCAGCCTCCCGGTCCCCCGGAAGACCGCCACGCCCAGGACCCATGTGATCAACCCGCCGATTGCCGGCTGCGCCCAGGCCGGCAGGGGGGCCGAACGCTTGCAGCGGCCGCGCAGGCCGATCGATGCCCGCTGGAAATACACGCCGACGACCGCGGCGAGCGCCGCCACGAGCGGCGTGAGCGCGTAGCCGACCCACGTCGGGGAATCCAAATGGGGCATGAGGAAGGACGGCTGGCGCCCGATGATGCCGTGCACCATGAAAGCGCCGAGCACCGATGCCAGCAGCAGCCCGCCGAGATAGCGGCTGTTGAGGTCGCCGAGGATCTCCTCCAGAACGAAGGCGATGGCCGCCATGGGGGTGTTGAAGGCGGCCGCCAGGCCCGCGGCGGCGCCGGCCGCGGCGCCGAACCGGCGGTTCTGCTTCGGCTCGCCCGCCAACCCCCCGAGGTTCGAGGCGAGCGCCCCGGCCAGCTGCACCGAGGGGCCCTCCCGCCCCAGGCTGCACCCGCCGCCGATGCTCACGATGCCGGCCAGGAACTTCACCCAGACCACGTTCCAGGGCACGAAGCCGAAATCCTTCCAGAACGCCGCCTTGAGCTGCGGGATGCCGCTGCCCGCGGCCTCAGGGCAAAACGAGTTGAGAAGCCAGCCCACGATGAGCGATGCCGAGACGATCACCGCAAGGCTGCCGACCACGAAGGTCGCGAAGGACCGCTGGGAAAGCGCGACGAGGCCGTGCTGGTAGACCAGGTTCATCCCGAGCTGGAACACGACCGCGGCAAACCCGGCGCCCGCCCCGTACAGGCATGTCAGCAGAACCGCGCGCGTGCGCTTGGGAAGGTGCTGGTATCTTTCGACAATTCTCCGGAGGTCCATGGGCGCCACGGGACAAAAAGGTGCCTCAGGCGCGGCCGATCTCAAATCAATTGACATGGACATCGGCGGACGGGCCGCATGCGCCGTGCCGCCATCACGCCGGTGGATTCCCGCCTGGGGACAATTGGAAACGCGGATGGGCGCCCCGCCGGGACGGCGGCGCTGTCTCGGCCCGGGGGCGCTCGATCTCCTTCAATGTGTCCTGCACGTCCGCCGCCAGCAAGGCGCGCCATGAACGGGGTGCGATTCAGGACGGCGGGGCGGGCAAGACCAGGGTTTTCAGCTGCGGCGAAAAGGCGTGCTCCGTCATGACGCCCGTGGGCCATCGCACACGGATACGACGTGGGGGATTGCGGTCGCTCCAACCGAGGAAGCATGCCGCCGCCGATTGCGAATAATGGCCTGAGCCTGCATATATCTCGCCCACCTGCGCGGAACCGTCGACGAGCTCGAGCGAGACATGCGCCCCGATGGCGCACGGATTGCCCTTGGGGCCGCGAAGCTGGACGCAAAGCGAATGGCGGCCGGCGATGCCGTTGTTTCGGAATGCGAGCGTCGTGCTGTTGTTGCGTGACACAAGGAAGTCGGGCCAGCCGTCCTTATCGAGATCGACAACGGCGAGGGCCTTTGCGTCGCCAGGCACGATCAGGTTGCTCTCGGCAGCCGGCACGGGAGTGAATGCACCGCGCCCGTCGCCGCGCAGCAGCTGGCTCAGGCCGCCGTCGAAACGGCCGACGAACGGGATCGGCGAATAGGAATTCTGCGCGGCGTAGATGTCGGCGTTGCCGTCGCCGTCAAGGTCCCCCGCGACCAGCCCCTGGATCGGCGAGATCTGCGCAATCCTGGGCAGAGGCTCGAACCGGTGGGTGCCGTCGGCCTGGCTCAGGAACACCCCGCTCCGGAATTCCGTGGCCGCAAAGCGCTGCGCCGCCGCAAGCTTCTCCTCGCCAAAGACCTCCCCCAGTGTCGCCCGGGCGAAATAGTCGTTCCTGGGGAAGCGCTTCAGGATACTTGGAATCACGGCCCCAAGGTCCTGGCGGGTGCGCCATGGATATATCCTTTCTCCTTCGTAACAGGCCTCGATCAGCTGCCGGTCTCCGTCGCCCTTGAAGTCCCCGTAATAAAGAAGGGCGGGATGCTCCCGGGTCGCGCGGTACGGCGTGTTGAGGCCCACGTTGCCGACAACATAGTCAAGGCGGCCGTCGCCGTTGAAATCGGCGGCGGCGATCGAATTCCACCATCCGGTGCCGGCCGCGGAGAATCCCGCGCTTTCGCTCCAATCCTCGAGGGCCCTTCCGCGGTCGTTGTGGAAATACCTCACGTGGCCCCATTCAAGCGTCAACAGGAGGTCGGGCCATCCGTCCCCGTCCACGTCGCTCCACAACGCACCGGTGACCATGCCAACCTTGCGCAGTCCGGGCGCCACCTGATCGGTCACGTCCTCGAACCTGCCGCCGCGGTTTGCCCACAATGCGCTCGCGGGGGAAAGCGGATACTGGCCCGGCAATACGCGGCCGCCTATGAAGAGGCTGAGTCGGCCGCTGCGGTCGAAATCGGCTGCCGCCGCTGCGCCGACGCTCGCCGGTAGCTGGGGGAGTGCGTACGGCGGCGCCGGCCTTAGACCGCCGCGGCCGTCGTTCAGGAAGAGCCTCGGCTGGTATTCCGCCGATCCGGCGGGAAGGCTGCTTCCGCCCTTCGTGACCAGCAGGTCGTTGATCCCGTCGCCGTCGGCGTCAAAAAGCAAAAGGGGCCCGTCGTTGAGAGATTCCCCGGTGGAAGGCGCGGCGGAATCGGCGCCTGTGAATCTCGCCGCCGGGCCGGCAAGGAGAATCCGGACAGGGTCCGTTGGCGTGCCTCCCAGCACGATATCGTCCTGCCCGTCGCCGTTCAGGTCGCCGACCGCGATCGCGGGTCCCCTCCTGTTCTGTCGCATCGGCAGGAGCGGTTGCTGGACCATTTCATCGATTGGAGTCTCCCTGGAAAGGAGGGAGAGATTAGCGGCCGAGCTCACCTCCGAGAACTGGCCCGGGGCGGCCTCCCTGGGCGGCCCCGGCGCGACTGGCGCGGACGGCTCGGTTACCGTGTATCGCCTGTCGGCGGCGAGATCGGAGAAGCTTTGGACATGCCCGCTCGGCCACGAGACGGTCAGGCGCCTTATTCTCGAGTCCGACCCGAGGCCAAAGTGCAGGATCGGCTCGGAACTGGAGAGGACCCCGCGGGCGAGCACGAGCGCGCGGACTTGGACGCCCGAATCCGTCTCGATGCGCACGGTCGAGCCGACACCAAACCTGTTCGAACGCGTTCCGCGAAGCGCAATGATGACGCTGCGCCCCGTGTCCGAGTCGTTTCTCAGGAGTGTCACGCCCCCCTCGTAGTTCGAATAGACGAGGTCGAGGTTGCCGTCGCCGTCCAGGTCGCCGAACGCGGAGCCGAAGCTGACGCCCTTTTGGTTGAGCCCCCAGGCGGCGCTGACGTCCTCGAAGCGCAGGTCGCCCATGTTGCGGAACGCGAGGTGCTGTTCGACCAGCCTCGGGCCCGCCTTCTCGACGAGGATCCTTTCCTCGATTGATTCCGCGAGCGCCTTGCGGACGTTCAGGTCCGCATTGTGCAGTTCGCGGTTCATTCCGTTGGTAATGAAAAGGTCCATGCGGCCGTCGTTGTCCAGGTCCTCAAGGCGCGGGGACCACGTCCAATCGGTCGCGGACACGCCCGCGAGGCATGCGGCCTCCAGGCAGCGGCCCGTCCCCGTGTTGATATAGAGAGCATTTCGCATGTACTGGGGCGCCGCATCCGAATTTTCCGGAGGGTCCGTCAAGGCGCTTCGCATCAAGGCCATCCCGCGCTGGTCCCTCTGGTGGGAGGTGGGCGCCATCTCGGTGACGAACAGGTCGATCAGCCCGTCGTTGTTCACGTCGCCAAGATCGGAACCCATCGAGGAATAGGGCATGTGCGGCACCACCGAGTTGATCGTGTCCGTGAAGGTCCCGTCCCTGTTGTTGTGATAGAGCTTGTCTGGCATCACGAAGTCGTTCGCGACATAAAGGTCCGGCCAGCCGTCTCCGTCGTAATCCCACCACACGGAGGAATGTCCCTGCGCCTCCCCGCTGATCCCGGCCCGCTCCGTCACGTCCGTGAACGTGCCGTCGCCGTTGTTGTGGAAGAGATAGTCCCTCTGGCCGTTCGGGTGGCTGATGTCCAAGAGGTTGGTCTGGACGAAGACGTCGAGGAACCCGTCGCGATCATAGTCGCAGAAGGCCGCCATCACGGACGCGTCCTTGACCGCGAGACCCCGGGCCTGGGCCTCCTCCCTGAACGTGCCGTCGCCCTGGTTGATGTAGAGGAGGTTCGGCGCCCCGAAGCGGCAGACGTAGATGTCCAGGAGCCCGTTGTTGTCCACGTCCACGAACGTCGCGCCGTGCTTCCATATTCCCGCCGCCTCCCCCTTGTCGCCCACGCCGGCTCTTTCCGTCACGTCCTCGAACTTCCAGTTTCCGAGATTGCGGAACAGCCGGCAGCTCCTGGTCTTGCTCACGACAAAGATGTCCGGCCGTCCATCGTTGTCGTAGTCACCTATTGCCACCCCTGTGCCGAACGAGCCGTACTCGCATTCGTGGAATAGGGCTCCCCACATCTTCGGATCGTCATAGGGGTTCTCCGTGACGACCCCGGTCTCCTGCGGCGGAAGAACCTTGAACATTGTAGCCCCCCGCCGGCCGACGCGTGGGGCCAGGGGCTGTTCGGCGATCGCCCCTGTGGAGCCCGGCGTTCCCGCCTGCGGCGACGGGCCGGACGAACCCGGAGCAGAACCGCCAATCAGGGACAAGGGACGGCCGACGAGCACGACTCCGCCGGCAGCAAGGGTCTTTATGAATCTCTTGCGATTCACCGCGGTTTAACGCCCGCAAGGGCCTCAGCTGCCGGAACCGAACGGAAAACAAGGGCCGTCTTGGGGGCCGAAGACGGTCTGCCCACGGCCTCCTCCTCCTGCAATTGCGTGCAATTGCGCCGGCCTACGTTTTCATTGGACGCCATGGACCAATTCAGTTTGTGGGATCGGGACTTGTTGCCTCAAGGAATTTCACTGCGCCCTGCAGGATAACAAGTAACGTCCCGGCAATGGAGCGTCGGATGCATTCTGGGCGGGAGCGCCTGCGCCACCAGGCCCTCAGGCAGGCGCGCCCTCTTGCCAAGCGCCCGGTTTTCTTCGGATATCAGCGCTGTTCTCTCCGTCTTTGATCCGGAGTCTTTCGAAACTGTGGCCAGTGCAAACGCACCAATGAGCTTCCCCGGTCGTCTTTCCTCCCGCGCCTGGATACTGGCTCCGGTATGCGCGCTGGCATTCGTCATCTGGGCGGACCGCGCGCGCCTGCGGCACGTCGAATTGGTATCATACGCCGCCGCGAAGGATGCCGTAGCCGACCCCAATTCGCCGACCGGCTATGTCGATGGCAAGCGGTGGCTCATCGTGCCGGAGCACAACAACCCGACCTACCAGTGGATCGAGGAGACGCAGCTCATGTTGGCGCGCGGGGACTGGCGGGTGAGGAGGGTCGACTATGAGAATGCGCCGTTCGGGCGGGACGTTCACTCGGCCTCGCCTTACCGGTGGTGGATCGTGCTGCTCGCATGGCTTGGCCGCGCCATTTCCGGCCTGCCGCTCGGGTTGTGCGTTGAGCGGACCGCGCTTTTTGCCGACCCGCTGCTGCATCTCTTGCTCCTGGTCGTGGCGACGATCTTCGTTGCACGGCGGTTTGGGCCGTTCTGCGCTGCTCTATTCTCCCTCGGGCTGGCTGCAACCTTCCCGCTCGCCTCGTCGTTTCTCCCCGGAGTCGCGAACGACTTTGGCTTGGAGCAGATCTGCACGCTATGGGGCGTGCTTCTTCTCCTTGCGGGGACCTTGGCCGGTCGGCGCTCCTCCAGCTGGTACTTCGCGGGCGGCGTTGCCTGCGGCTGCGGGCTGTGGCTTAGCGCAATGGGCCAGGTGCCGATCATCGGGGGGATCGCGGCGGGGGGCGTTCTTGCGGCGCTGGTTGCGCGGGGCAGCCCGACGGAGCCTTTGCCCGGGGGGTCGACGCTTCCCCCATGGAGGGCCTGGGCGTTCGGCGGGACGATCTCCAGCCTGCTCGGCTATCTCGTCGAATACTACCCGGGGCACATGGAGCCGCAGCTTCGGGTCAATTATCCCCTTTACGGGCTGGCGTGGCTGGGGGTTGGGGAACTGCTTTGGCGGTTCGAGTCCTGGATCCGGGGGGAGAGGCCGCTCCTCGGCGGTGTTCGGGGCATAGGCATGTGGATTCTTTCGGCGGCCGCCGTCGCCTCGCTGCCGGTCGCCATTCTGCGGGGCGGAGACCGTGCGTTTCTGGGCGACGATCTGCTCTCGACCCGGCTCACGAACCTCCCCGATGGCGCCGTGGCGGCCGGCCTGTCGGCATGGCTTGGCCGCGATGGCCCCGGAGGGGCCTTCGCCGCTGCCTGCGTCCCACTTCTCCTGCTTGGCCCGGCTACCTGGCTCCTCTTCCGCAGCCGGGCCGGTGCCGTGCACCGAAGGGCGGTCGCAATCGCCCTGGGGCCGGCCTTGGCGGCCCTTGCGCTCGCAATCCAAAGGCTCCGCTGGTGGAACACGCTCGATGTCGCCCTCCTTGCGCTTCTGGTGGCGGCGACCGCAGCCGTCCATACGGCGGCCAGTCCCCGGGGCAGCCGCTGGATGTGGTCCGCGCTCATGGGTGCGGTTCTCGCGCTTGGTCTGACGCAGCTTGTCCCCGCCGCGGGAGCCGGCGGATCGCGTGTGGTCCGGCTTACGCGGGCCGAGGTCGAGGGCCTTTATGAGCGCGGCCTTTCCCACTGGGTCGCGGATCACGCGGGGCCCGATGGCGCGACCGTCCTCGTGGCTCCGTTCCGCACGTCGAGCTTCTGCTTTTACGGCGGCCTGCGCGGGCTGGGCACGCAGAACTGGGAGAACAGGGAAGGCCTGTCGGCCACTTTCCATATAGTCACCTCGACCCGGCAGGATGAGGCATTGTCGGTCATCAAAGAGCGCGGGGTGACCCACATCGTGCTTCCCTCATGGGACACGAGTCTCGACGATGTCCCGCGGCTGAACATGAGGTTCCCGGCGGCTGCCTCCATCTACGCCTTCCACAACACCGAGGGCGGCGGCTTCAACTGGCTGCGCGCGCGGCCCTATGAGCTACCGCCGGTTGCCGGTCTTGAAGAACAGTCGGTGCTGGTCCTCGAGGTGACGGACAAGGCCGATGCGGCCACGGTGCGGGGCAGGCTCGTGGAATACCTGCTCGAGATGCACAACATCGACAAGGCGGCGGTCGCTGGCCGGGAGCTCCTGCGCTACCCCGCCGACCTCGGGGCCCTGGTGGCCCTGGCGCAGCTGGCAAAGGCGCGGGGCGATGAAGAGGCCTTCGCCAAGGTGTTCAAATCAATCGTGGCAGACGTCACGGGGGGCTCCGACCGGCGCCTCATGTGGGACAGGCGGGTGAGTCTCGCGGTCGTGCTGGCGCTCGGCGGACGATCCGATCTCGCTCGTGTGCAGGTGAGGCGCTGCGTTGGCGAGGCCGACGAAGCGCGTATTCGTTTTCTAACGACACAGTCGCTCTACTACCTGCTGCTGGTGGCAAGACGCAGCGGCGTGGAGATCCCGGACACGAGGTTGCGCGCGCTTTCGTTGAAACTGCTGCCCGAGGAATTGCGCGGGCGTCTCTGACCGAACCCAGAGCAGAGAGCCGGCCGGTGCCCGGCACCCGACGGCCGGCGTGGCGGCGCTCTTGACGGCATGTGCATTCGGCACCCCAACGGGAACGGATATGTGCCAAAGGGCCCATCTCGCCAGGCATGAGGATTGCCAGCCGTCACCAAAGGGCAACCCGACGCGGGCCTCGGCATCCTGCGGGGCATGCTTAACGAGGCCCCGCCCCCTGGTCGGGCCGGTCGCGCTCCTTGTCGTGGTCCCTCTGTGTGTCGTTCTGGGTCCACGGGGATCCGAACGGCGAACCAAAAGATTATGAGTCGTCAATCAGCCGGCGTCCAAATCGAAGCCAGCTTCCAACCCTCGAGCTGCGTGCTTCTTACAGTGCCGCTTCGCTCTTTGAGACTCTAACTGCGGCGCCCAGCCGGGGCGCCATTACGAGACAGGCGGCCGCGAGAAACGGGACGGCGCGTGGAAGGTCGCGGATCTTCATCGGGAAAACGTCATGAGACGGGTCGGATAACCCCCGCGGCAGTGCGCCGACGCCTTCAAACGGCGGCTCACCGCGCCACTCGTTCCCCCGCCAGCCGGTGCTCGATCTCCTCCAGGGAGGCGCCCTTTGTCTCCGGCACCATGAGCCGCACCCAGGCCAGCTGCAGCACCATCATGCAGCAGAAGAACAGGAACACGTAGCCGGGCGCGAACGCGGACACCACGCTCGGAAACACGGTCGTTATCAGGGCGGCGAACATCCAGTGCGTGAAGCTTCCCAGGGCCTGGCCGGCGGCCCTGTGGCGGTTTGGGAATATTTCGGAGATCAGCACCCAGATCACGGTGCCCTGGCCAACCGCGTGCGCGGCGATGAAGCCGAAGATGCACGGCGGCACGATCGCAAAATGCCCGGAGAAGAACGCCCACGAGGTCAGGCCGAGGGAAAGGATGTAGCCGAACGAACCGATGTAGAGCAGGGTCCGGCGGCCCATGCGGTCGATGAGCCACAGCCCGACGAAGGTGAAGATGAGGTTCGTCACCCCGACGCCTACCGACTGGAGCAGCGCCGCCTTGGCCCCGAGGCCCGTGAGCTCGAAGATCCGCGGCGCGAAGTAGAGAATGGCGTTGATGCCGGAGAGCTGGTTGAAGAAGGCGACGAGCACCGCCAGCAGGATCGGCCGCCGAAGCTGGCGGGTCCAGAAGGGCCCCTCCTCCACACGCTCGTGGGAAACGGCGAGAATCTCGTCCGCCGCCGCCTCGATGCTCTCGGGGGCGGCCTCCGGCGAGATCCGCCTCAGGACGGCAATGCCTGCCGCGCGGTCCCTGCGGCGTCCGAGAAGCCAGCGGGGGCTCTCTGGCAGTCCGAAGCAAAGCAAGGCATAGACAATGGAGGGAAACGCCGCGACCCCCAGCATCCAGCGCCAGGCGTTTTCTCCGACGTCCCTTAGGAGGTAGTTCGAGAGGAACGCGATGATGATGCCGAAGACGATGTTGAACTGGAACATGCCCGCCAGGCGCCCGCGATGGGCCGGGGGAGCGATTTCGGCGATGTACAGCGGCGCCACCACCGTCGAAATCCCGATGCCGAGGCCCCCGATGAGGCGCGCAAGGATGAACGAAACCACGCCGCCGGCGAAGGCGCAGCCCACCGCCGAGATGACATAGAGAACCCCGATTCCAATCAGCGTTGCTTTGCGGCCAAGGCGATCGGTTGGCCAACCTCCGAAAAGGGAGCCGAGCACTGTGCCATAGAGGGCCGAGGCCATGGCGAACCCATGCACACCGGCGCTGAGTTTCCAAAGCGCTTGGATCGCCTGTTCCGCGCCTGAAATCACGACAGTGTCGAAGCCGAAAAGGAAACCTGCCAGCGCCGAAGTGAGCGACCAGAGGAAGAGACGGGCCTTCATTCTTGAGGGGGGGCGGCGGAGAACCTTGGGATCGAGGCCGACCGCTCCAAGCGAATTCTAGCGGCGCCGCTTGCCGGGCAGCTTGGGAACCGCGGTGAAATTCACGATGATTGGTAGATAGTGGTGGGCCCACAGGGATTCGAACCCTGAAGCAAAGGATTTTCAGTCACCTGCTGCTGGCATGCCCAAGACCCGGATCTTGATGATTCAGGGAAGCGACCAGATGTTGCTCACGAGCATCACGACGTACGGCTTTCGTTGCGGGTCCCGCCATCTTGTGTGAATGAGCGCACGCCCCTTCACCCAACTCGAGTACCTCCTTCTGAGCCTGCACTTCGCCACCGCCGGCCGCACCCCCGACCGCCTCCTGCTGGTCCCGGGCTGCGCCACGGGGCACCGCATCCAGGGGCTGCTCGGCCTGACCGTCGGCCAAGTCTGGGACCGGACCGACGTCGTACATGAGGTGACCATAGCCCGCCGCGACCTTAAACGGGGCAGAGAGGGGGGGGGGCGTACCCGCGGGCGGTCAAAGGCCGCAGGGTGCCCCTTTCCGAGGCAGTGCGGGGTGCTGTGCGGGATCACCGGACCGCCATCGGCCCCGGCAAACCCGGCCGGTTCCTCTTCGCCACGGCCGGAGCCACGGCGCCGGCATGAACCGTTTCCAGGCGTTCCGGGTCCTGGTGGACGCCTGCACGGCCTGCGGGATCCATACGACCCGCGTATCGACGCATTCCTTGAGGAAGGCCTTCGTCGGGCGCATGTACGCAGCCACCGGTCACGACGCCATAAAAACCCAGCGCGCCGTCGGCCATTCTTCGCCCATCACGACCGCCCGCTACCTGGAAACCGACACGGCCGACCTGGACCACCTCGTCCTAACCCTCGCCGCCTAAACCCCCTCCCGCCGCCGTGCCCGCGCACCGTTTCGCGTATAATGGTGCGTCCCTTCGGAGTCCCAATTGGGGCGCAACGGGACACCCGGCGGGCGGGCGACCACGGGTGATAATTCAGGGTGCCATGAGATCTTGAGTGCGCGGTATAACAATCGGACTACGTCAATCTCAATTCGGGTATTACCCCATTGTTCGCGTCGGGCCACGGCTGTAGCATGGTGCCGTTGCGAACCTATGTCCGCAGGAATTCTGACCGCACGTTAAACCCTCGATTCACTCATCCATCATGGATGAGGAATCAATCAATATGAAAACCACGACCAATCTTTCGCTCGCCCTGATATTCGCGCTAACCGGCGCATCCGCCTCATTCGGCGACCCCACAGTCCAGACCACTGTCGTGACCACAACCAGCTCGACCACAACCAGCTCGGCTCCCGTTCTCGTTGTGAGGGAAGGGTTCACCGAGAGCTTTTCTCAGGTGATGATAACGCGGAACGGTGTGACCAAGGTGATGGAGAACGACATGAAGCTCCATAACGGCATCGTGGTCCACAGGACCGGAATCATCGTCGTTCCCGGCAAAATGAACATAAGGTTGCGCTCGGGCGATTGGCTTGCCTTCGACGGCACGCTCACGAGGGCCGACACCGGCAAAGTTGAGAGCCTTCGGCCCGCGAATTGAGCGGGTATCGCAAGCGGACCCTTTGCCCCGAATCGCGTAGGCTGTTTCATCGAAATGGCTGCCCGGGCTGGGATCAAACCAGCGACCAAGTGATTAACAGTCGCTCGGGGTGGCAGGACGCCCTCAGCGGGCCTAGGACTTGAAAGGCCGGAATGTAACCGGAATGCAGCCTTGTTGGTGAAAGGCTAAATCGTCGAAACTAATTGACGATGAATGGTGGGCCCGCGGGGATTCGTACCCTGAACCAAAGGATTATGAGTACCTGCTGCCCATGCCGGGACCCTATGACCGGGATGATGTCGCTGCACGGAATGTTCATTTGGCATCCCGCCGTGCGCGAGTTCTCACGGCGGCGGCGGTACCATTGCGGCGCGGAGGCGCTAAATCTTCTTCAACGCCTGCTGCACATCCACCGTATCCTGCGTAGGGGAAAAGGGTTTCATCGCTCGCATATCCAGCTTTCGCATAAAGGCCTTACAAAAGATTGACATCGAAACCGATCTCCCCAAGGCGCAGCTCATGACCGGCTTGCAGCGGGACGATGTCCCCTGCGGACCGGCGCCGCCGATCCAGCGTCACAACGCTCTTCCCATCGTCGGGTACCCCCAGCCAAAAGCCCCCGTCGAAGTAGTGGATCCGCCCCGCCACGGCCGGTAGCGAGCGGTCGAGCATGACGGCGGCTCCGGCACCCGAGCCTAGGGCGACCTCCGAAAATATCCAAATTCCGATTACCGGCGCGTGGCGAAGACTGGCCGGCCAGAAGCGGATGCAGCCGGAAGGGCGGTCCGGCAGCGCCGGCGTCTGCCGGGCGCAGGAAGCCGGATTCGGCCGCTCGGTCCAGGGGCTCTCCGCAGACGTCGCCGGAAACTGCAGCGCCCGGACCTCGAAGAGGCACTGGCCCAGCTTGAGCCGGCGTTCCTTGGCGAAATTGAGGACGGTCGCCGCCCCGATGCGCTGGTCGTCGACGATCGTGCCGTTCTTGCTCGGGATCGCGGCGCCGTCATCACCGATCTGTCCGTCCTGGATGCAGACCTGGCGGCCCCGGAGGAAGAGGGTCGTGTTGATGCGGCTGATCGTGCTCGTCTTTTGCCGATTCTCCTCGCTCTCCGGCCAGAACTGCGTCGTGAAATCCGCGCTGCCCTTCCTGCCGAGCGTGAAGTGCGTCCGGGCGACGATCCGAACCGTCGGAGCCGAGCGGCGGAGCGTGCCTTCGATCTCCAGCGGGCGCAGTTCGAGGATAGTCCCCGCCCCGGCCCCGGTGGGCGCCTCTGGCCTGGGAACAACCGCCAAAGGCGGCTGTTTCGCCGCCAGGCTCTCCTCCGCCGAAGCCCAGCGCTTTTCCCACCCGAAGCGCAATTCGCCCTCGGGTAACTCGTTGAGCAGCGGCCTAGCCTTGTCGAGGCAGAGCCGGAGCATGGCGCGCGCTGGCGCGGGCTTCGCCCGTTCCGCTTCCAGTTCGGCAAGGTATTTCGCGACATCCGCCGCGACGCGAAGCTGCGCCACGACCCCGGCCCCTTCCTCGCACCGCCGCAGCTCCTGTTGGAGGCGCAGCTTGACGGGCTTGGCATTTTCCCCCTGCGCCAGTGCGGCGGCGAGGTCGGCTCGGCGCCTTTCCCAGGCCGCGACGAGCTCGCCCGGCGCCGTGTCCACCGGGGCCTGGAGCTGCGCGCAGAGTTCCTCGGGGCTCATTCGACGCCCACTGGGAGCGTCTTCTTGATCGTGAAGGCGCTTCCCCAGTCGGTCCTGCCCGAAACCTGGATGGTGTATTCGCCCGAGGCCGCAAATGTCGCCGTCGCCTGGGCGCCGGCGGAATTGCTCACCGCGGGCGAGCCGCCCGGCCCGGAGATGTCCCATTTCTCGATGGTGAAGCCGGTCGCGCCGTTGCGGTCGGTCAATTCAAAGGCGATCGTCAGGCTCCCGGTCGATTTTTTTTCGGAACCGGGCACGGTTTGGACGTCGAAGGCCCAGGAGCGGACCTCGCCATTCTCGCGGGCGACGACAAAGGTATTCGGCTGGCCGGGACTGGGGCTGGGCCGGAAGGTGACCTTGGTTTCCCGGATCAAGCGTCCGCCGCGCCCTCCGACAAAGACCTTCTCGATCCCGGTTGCGATGCCGTTCTTCCAATCGAAGTCTGCGGGGATCACGATTTCGCCGCCGTCGGTTCCGACGAAGCGCGAGTTGGCGTTGGCGACGCCGCCGTCCCCGCCGCTCCCGCCCAAGGTTTCGCCGGACGCAAGGCGGACGCGCCCGTCCGGTTCGATGGCCGCGTTCTTCAGATCGACGGTCCTCCCGTCTGCGAGGCGCGCCGTTCCGTCGGGATTGAGGGTTGCGCCCGACAGGGTCGCGGACCGGCCGCTCGGATCGGAGAGGATGACGCCGCCTTTCCCCGCAACCGCAGTGATGCCGTTGCCCAGGGATTGCGCGTTTTCGCTCGATCCCGGCGCGCCCACGGCGCCTGCTTCCGGTCCACCCAAGCCGGCGCGGAGCCCGGTGCTGGCGTCGCTGCCGCCGCCGACCTTCGCCGCGGCCTGGCGCGAGACCTCCGTCACGACCTGGTCTATCTCCCGCTCGATCTGGCGCTTGGTCGCCGCGTCGTTCGCGGTGTTCCAGGCGCGCAGCTTGTTGATCGTGACGAGCACTGCGGAATAGCCCCGGTCCTTCAAGTTGTGAGCGAAGCTGTCGAGGCGCTCCTCCAAGTCATCGTAGCGCGGCTTGAGCACCTTGAAGAAATTGTCGCGCATCAGCGAGCGCGCTGCGTCGTTGTCGAAGAACCAGGAGCGGACCTGCTCCACATGATACGGATCCTTGTCCATCAGCTTGGAGCATTGCAGCATCTGGTCGACGGCGTGAAGGCCGCTGACCGTCGCCAGATCGAGGTTGTTGGCGCCGGCCCGCTCGAGGCCTTTCTGTAGATCGGAGGCGGCGTAAGTGAGATAGTCGGCGATGTGCCGCTGCTCCTCCCGTACATCGCGGGCCTTTGGCGGCGGTGGTGGGGCCGGAGGAGGAGTCTGGGCGACGAGAACAGGGGCCGCCATGGCGGCGCCCGCGATCGACAAAACTGCGCGGAGGAGATGAGCGTTCATAGGATCTTGGAGTGCCGCGATGCTCCGCCGTGCCCGCGCGAATTCAACTTCGAACAGCCCCCTTAGCCGAAGATGAGGGAGGAACCCTGATGGGTCTGATGTCCGAAATCGTGGATCATCTTGGGTCATGGACCGAATCACGTTTTGCCGGGACCTCATCGAATGGTACTGGCAGCATGGAAGCCGCCGGGAGGACGACTATGCGATCCCTACGAGCAGCTGGCTGAAGAAACTCTACGAGGCTGAAAAGCAGCTCACCGCGATCGCCGACGCCTGCGCCAAGCCACGGCCCGCGATGGCGATCTGGGGGCCGTCCCAAACCGGCAAGTCCACACTCGTCGCCTTCGACATCGACGCGCAGGCGCTCTACCCGCGCACCGAAGGCGTGGACGGCACCGGATCCGGCCTGCATTGGCCGGGTGGGGCGCCGATGTTCTTCATGGCCCCGGAGGCGGCGCCGCCGGCTTATCTCAACCACTATGTCCTCAACCCCTTCAACCAGGGTTGGGACGGATCGTCGGCCTTGACGCGGTTCGTGTTCGGCAGCACCGAGCCGGGGCGGGATGGCGCGCATTTCATCCGGGACGTGCGCCATCCGGTCGACGTCCATTTGATCACCGCGAAGGATCTGCTTCAAGTGGTCGCCCGCGGTTACGACACCGAGTGCCTGGGGCCGACCAGGACCCGCGACGCCACGATCTGGACGATCGCGGAGTTCGAATCGCGGCTGGCCAAGTTCAAGCGCCGAAGCGCCGCTGCAGGAAAAACCGTGGCGCGCCCCGCATACGAGGCCCTTTTCGATCTTTGCGAAGTGATGGGTGATCTGGTCGCCGCCGAACTTCCCCGCTACAAGAAACTGCTGGAGGACGGCGAGGAGAATTGGCGCAGCCTGACCGCCTCGCTCCTGGCGGACTCGGCCCTTCTCTCCGATCCCAAAGTGGTGGCGGACCTCGCCGCCGACCTCCTCTGGGACGGATACGAGCCGCTGACGGTCCACTTTCGCCGGCTGCAGGGCGATTTGTGCGATTTGGGCCGGCTCTGGGGCGGAAAGCCGGTCCTGGCTTCGCTCGAGGCAGCCGCGATTTTTCTCAACATGGAGGCCTGCAGGATATTCTTTGATCCCCGTCCGTCCGATCCGAACACCCAGGAGGGGGTGGTGTACGAATCGATCTCCCGCATCGGTTGGCGGGAGGAGAACGGGGTCGTCCTCATCGGCTGCGGGCCGGAGTATCGCCACAGCCTTAGCGACTCCCCGGAGAGATTCGCGCAGGTGCAGGCGCTCGTCTGGGAGCTGGTGGTCCCGCTGAATCCCGCCCATCTGTCGGACGGTCCCTTCAAATCGTATCTTCGCGACGCGGACCTGCTCGATTTTGCCGGAGTGGGCAACGAGCCCAAAAGCGACGTTTCCCGGATTGATCTCGAACCGTCGAGGGAGGATGTCCCGGCGAAGGGAAAACCGTTCGAGTCCGTCCTTTTCTACAAACAGATCATCAAGCGTGGAAAGACGGCGTGCATCGTCTCGACCTACGCGAAGCGCCTGACGATCGACGGATTCAATATATTCCAGAACGTCGACAAATATCCGCCGACGAACGCACCGCAGCTCATCAACGGCGTCTCGACCTGGTGGAAGTACTTCGCGCCAGAATTTCACCAGCACCGGCGGGGGCGCAGCCCGCTCCCGCTCAACCTCGGCCTGATGTGGTGGGCGCCGCGGCTGGCGGAATCGGTTGGGACACCCGAGCGGATATTCAAGTCGATCGTTCCGATTTACGCCGAACTGGGGCCGATCGCCGACCCGGCTGTGTGCGTCACCTTCGCGCTCAACTATTACAAATTCCCCCGCGGGCGGGTCGAGTCCGAGTTCGAGGTGGGCGGGAAACTCTACCAGGGGATCAAAGCCTCCCCTGAGTTCCAGAAGCAATTCGCGCATCCCGAAAGCGCCGAGTCGTTCGACGAGATGGTGCGAGACAAGGCGACCGGCGGGACCGACTTCTTCTTCGCGGCGATCCACAGGCAACTGGAAACCGCCCGCGCCAATCCAGCGACCAACCGCCTGGCGATTCTCGAGGCCAGGATAGCCCCCTGGGAAACCGAGATCGCCGATTTGCTCAAGGCCCCGCGGCTATTCCCGCCCACCAAGGCCGTCGACGTCCGGCGGCAGAACCTCGAACGGTTTCGCGCCGGGATCCTCGAGGCGGTCAAGGGCAAGTCCGAGCGCCAAATGCGCGAGATCAATCATGCCCTGCGCGAACTGCTTGACGTCAATTACCAGGTGCTGCTGACGCCCGCGATGGACGCTTCCGAAATCGATCGGACCTTCATCGCGCGGCAGTTCCGCCGGTGGGTGGACAGCCAGGTCGGCCGCTTCGACCAATGGGAGCGGAGCGGGCGAAGGGCGGGGCCTGACTGGACCCTCCTCGGACTGATGAGCCGCGACGCCCTGGTCGATGCCCTTGACGCCCTGCGCACCTCGATCGAAAGCAGCTTCGACGAAATGGCCCGGTGGCTCGGTCGGATCGCGGCCCAGAGCTGCCATGCCAATTCCGACCTGCGCAATACCCAGCTTCGCCGGCATCTCGCGGTCCGGATGGGAAACGAACTGGTCTCAGGCCGGAGGGGCGAAGGCGACGCCGAGGTGGACGAGCCGGAGGGCGACGCCGAGGAGGTTGTCGCTCCCCCGATCGGACGGGAGTGCCTCACCTACCGCGCCTTTGTCCGCCCCTTCGTCGAGGGGCAGCTCGCGGCCCTGATCGCCCTGCGCCTCGATCCGATGATGCGCCCGGAAAACATACCCGGCGACAAGGAGCTGACCGAGCTCTGCGATCGCCACCATTTGCGGCCGCTGTGACCCCCAACCCCTCTCCGCCATGATCGAACTGGAAGTCTTCCCCAATACCGGCCACCATTTTTTCCATGTGCCGCTGAAGAGCCTCGCCCCGCGCAAAACGGAGGAGGAGCTGACGCGCTACGCCCACCGCAACCGCGGGCCGTGGGAGCCTTGGAGCGAATTCTCTCCCTGGCTGCTTTATCAATACTCGATCGAGACCTCCCCGTACACCGGGGAGGAGACCGCCGTGATCAAGCTTGCGGTCGAATCCAACCTGGGACTCCCGGATCGGGGCCTGCTCTTCGGCGTCGAGCGCTTTTCCTTCGCTGAGCCTGCGCGGGATGCGGCCGAGCAAGCGGCTCAGAAGCGGGCCCGGGCCTACGAGGAAGCGCGCGCGGCCGATGCGATCGTTCCTCCCTATGCCAGTTTCGACAAAGCCAAGCTCTGGGAAGACTACCCGACCAAACGCCTTTTTCTGGATGAACTCAGCCCCCATCTACCCCAGAGGCGCAGAGGCGGCGGCGACGGCTCCACCCCCGAGCCGATTCTTCTGCCGCCCGGGCAGCTTGCGGTGCATTGGAAGCGACCTGGGGGCGCCGATCCGGTCGACGTCGACCTGATCGTCGATCTGGGCAACACCCGCACAGTCGCCCTCCTGCTGGAAAACCCGGGCCAGGAGGGAATCCCGTTCGGGCGGCGGGTGAAGGTGCTTCGCTTCATCCCGCGGGGTTGCCCCTTCACTCCGTCGCACACGCTGCCCGAGCCGGGCAAGGCTAACGACGACTACGCCATCATCGACTCCTGGCTGGTCCTGCACCGGCCAATCTTCGCCAGCCGCGAGCCGCCTTTTTCCGAGGAAAAGGTCTTCGAGCATTGGCAGAAGGAGGAGGGTGCCAACGGTTCCTCGGCGCTGAGACTGCAGCATCTTCCCCAGACCTTCGTCGAACTCTCGCCGGCGTTGATCGGCGGCGGCAAGGCCGCGGAGGGTGCGGCGAGGACGCTCTCCCAGGTCAGGCTCGACACCGACGCCCGCTTCTATCTCAGCAGCCCCAAGCGCTACGCCTGGGATGAGGAGCCCGTCGGCCGACGCGGCGGCACCTACTGGAAACAGATTCCCAACGACACCGACCCGAGCATTCCGGATGCATTCGACGACCTGCGCGGCCTGTTTCGCTATTATATGGACCCGGGTGGAGTCGACTGGGATTGGGCAAACCAGCCAACGCGCGAGGACTTTCGCGGCAAGCCGATGGTGGATTCGCCGCCGGAATATCCGCGGCGCGACGCCATATGCTGGTTTGCGCTCTCGATCCTGGAGTGCGCCTACCGCCAGATCAATTCCGCCGGCTACCTGGCCACGGTCGGCCGGGAAAGCCTGCCCCGGCAGCTTCGGCAAGTCCGGGTCACCTATCCGTCGGGCTGGACTTGGGAGGAGCAATCCCGCTATCTCGCGCAGTGGCGGCGCGCGGTGGATCTGTTCGCCCTGACCCATCTGGCGGACCCCCGCCCCGTCGATCTGGTGGGCGGGGGCTGCGGGCAGAAACCGGTCCTTGCCGAACGCTCTCTAGACGAGGCCGTCTGCTCCCAACTGCCGGTCCTTTACGCGGACATCAGCTTTCTTGGAGGCGACGGCCTGAATTGGTTCGAAACTTACGGCCGCCAGCGCTCGGTCGTCGTAATGAACATCGACGTCGGCGGCGGCACAACCGACGTATCGATCATCCGCTACCATCTGAACCGGCCGGACGGGGATCGCAATGGCCGGATCGGGCACAAGGGCATGACCGCGATCAGCTCGACGCTGCTCTTCCGTGACGGCAACTCGATCGCCGGCGACGTGCTGGTCAAGCGCATCGTCGAGAAAGTGTTGCTCCCGGCATGGCTACGGGCCGGCGGCCTCGAGAAGTTCGAGGACAACCCCGCGGCGCGCCGCGCGCTGCTCACCCTCCTCAAGACCCCGGCGACTGAGGCGATCGCACAGGTCGACCCGAAGGCGGTGACTCGCCTTGTCGCGGTAGTGCGGCTGGTCTTCATCCCACTCGTCAACCAGTGGCTGCAGCAGCTCACGATCGCGGAGAATTATCCCGATTCGCCTCGGCGGCCGCTGGTCGTCCGCGACATCGTCCATCCCAGATGCCTGAACGAGCTCAACGCGCTGGCGCTCAAGGTGATCGTCGCCAAGTGCGATCGCTGGGGCGAGGAAGCCAATCTCATGCGGCTTCGCGATGCGGGCAATTTCGAGGAGTGGACCAAGGCGCTGATCGCGCGCGACGAGGTGCCCTTCCCGATGGAGGCGCGGCTGCAGGCCGACCCAGCTGCGCTCGAAAGCTGCGTCGACGATGTCTTCGAGTCGATGTTCGCCTCGCTCGGGCTGGTGGCGGCCCGCGAGCGCTGCGACCTCGCAATCGTATCGGGCAAAACCTCTGAACTGCCCCGGATGCGTAAGCTCCTGGTGCGGAACCTGCCCGTCCTGCCGCAGCGAATCATCCCGATGCGCAACTTTCCGGCGGGCGGCTGGTATCCTTTTGTCGGCGATGATGGCATCCGGATCAACGATGCCAAGACCTGCACGGTGGCGGGCGCCGCCCTCTATCAGGACATCCTGAACGGCAACCTCGAGGGTTTCAGCATCGAGCAGGGCTCGGCCGGGCACGTCCAGAAATATTTCTGGGGGCTGGTCGGCCGCGGCTCCGGGCCCGAGGAATTCTACCGCTCCGACAACCTGCTCTTCCGCCCTTCCGACTATGGGTCGGCCCGGCCGCTCGACGGGGCCCCGGGAACGGTCGCCCTCGAACGCGACTTTGATCTCCCGCTCAACTGCCGGATCGGCCGGCAGATCAAGCAGGTCGCCAACGTTCGTCCGGAGCCGGTCTACCGGCTGGCCTGGACGCCGCCCGAGCAGCACGACAACCGGCCCGTTTTCGCCCGGGTACGCCTGCGGTGGGCGGCGGCAGTGGGCGGCGGCGAACGGCTGGAATTGATTTCGGTCACTCCGCTCTCCGGCCAGCCGGTCGGGGTCCAGCCGGAGCACGTGCGCCTTCGGCTTAACACCATGCTCGACGAGAGCTTCTGGCTCGATGAGCCGAGGTTCGACGTCGACGGCCTCTTTAACCCCTGAACCCGCCAGCACCCACCCATGAGAATCGCCATCTTCATTCCCGCTTTCGCCTTTCTTGTCGCAGTGACAGAGGCCCGGGCCGGTTCGAATGATGCTGCCGCCAAAGAGGCCGTGGCCGCCCTAACAAAGGGACCGATCCACGATCTGAGCGACTCGATTGCCAAATTGAATGCGCGCTTGGCCGGGTTGGAGAGCGAGATCGCGCGCGCCAACCGGAACATGGACGGGAGCGATCTGCCCGGGCTGGCGAAAGGACAAGCCGAGGTGAGGGCCGAACTGACGCTGCTGAGCGGCAAGGCCGACTCCTGGGAGAAAGGCCTTGAGGAAACGGCCGCGCGCGCCGGGGAAGCTTCCGTGATGACGAATGCGGCTTGGACCGACGTGAAGCACCAGTTGGAAAAGACCCAAGCACGCCTGGCAGGTGCCGAAGCGGCTCTTGCCGCGCTCCCAGGCCAGTGGGATCGGCAAAGCGAGGCTTTCGCCGCCGCCGATGCGGCGAACTCCGCTTCGACCGCCGCGAAGTTGGAGGCTTCGGCTGACCGACGGGCGCGAGAGCTGACTGCCGCCGGATGGACCGCGGCAGCCGCCGTCGTCCTCCTCATTTGCGCCGCCGGATGGGCGGATTGGCGCGGACGCCGGCAGCTCCAAACCGAGTTCCTGCTTGCGGTTGCCCGGGTCGGGTCGGAAATGAGGAGGGCTGCGGAGGCGCCGGCTGGCTGCGCGAACCTGGGACCGGGCTGGAGCGAGATCGAGGCGCGCCTGCTCAGCCTGATCGAGCGCTGGGACAGACCCCCACCGTCTTGGACAGCAACGGCTGCTTCGATGGGTGGTCCCGCGTTCCGGGGCGGGTGTAGCAAACCCGCGAGCGAGGCCGCGCCGGCCATTTCGCCGAGCGAAGAACCGACCGCGGCGGTCGGTGCAGCGCCCGAACCTTCCATCGCCTACCGCTTGCTCTGGCCGGCGGATTTTCTCGATCCGGAATCGCCGCTTTCGCGCTGGCGCCTTTTGCTCGAGAGCCATTTCGCCAACGAGGATCACCCCGCGCTTCCCGTCCTGGCGGCCATGCTGGGACTGCGGACGGTCCTGAGCAAACGCGCCGCCGCGGCCGAGATCGGCGCGGCGGTGTTCACGCTGTCGCAGTCGCTGCATGCCTATTGGAACAGCCTGACCGACCTGTCGGCGGACGACCGCCAGCAGGCCAGTTCCGCTTGGCTAGCGAGCACCCGGGCCCAAGTTGCCCCGGCGGCGCCCCGCGTCGAGCTGAGGGAGGTGATGACGGGCGCGCGGGTCGATCCCGACCTGATGATCCCTGTCAAGGAAGGCGCTGGCAACCATCTCAACGTGGCGGCGGTGTTCTCGTGGGCGGTGATGGACCGCAGCGGAGACCGGCCGAAAATCCTCCATCGGGCCCAGATTGCCACCACCTGATTTCCATGACCGCATCCGACCCCCAGCCGCCCCGGCCCCCCTCCCAGCGCGAGCTCAAATCGCCCTATTACCTCCTTCGCACGCCCGACGGCGTCGGATCGTTTTTCACGGCGGAAAACCTGCCTATTGTGGCCTCGCCCAACGAGCCCTTGGCGCGCTTTCTTGCCCCGGCGCGCATCGTGGAGAATGGAACGCTGCGGTCGATCCGCTACGATATCGCCCAGCCGGTGCTGGAGACGGCCCGGCAGATGGAGTTTCTGCCCCAAAGCGAGATCGATGGCTTTGCCGCCGCCGCCCGGATGTTCTACGCAAAGGCGCACGCCTCGGCGCCGCGCATCGTGGCGCACGAGAAGCACCTACGTGCCAATTTCCGCCTGCCCGATCCCGACCTCGAACCGGATGCCTATTGGGTCTTCGGGCCGGCGCACGACCGGCGGCTACTGATCGCGTGGGGAGCGGAGCTGAAAGCCGGCACTTCGATTGTGCTCGCCCCTGATGCCGAACTGAAAATTCCCGCTGGCCGGACGCTGCTCGACAAGCTGCAGAGCCGGGTGATGACCTGGGAAGCGCGGCAGCGGGAAGCCCTGCGCTTCGCCACCGGCGACACGGAGCCGATCTCGCGCTTCTTGGCGCGGCCGGCCGTCGACCGGTCGGGGACGCCTGTGGGTGTCAGTTCCCATGGCCGCACGATCGAGGCAAAAAAAATGCGGACCCTGCGCCGGATTTATACCTCCGAGTGCAGCGCCTTTGAGAGGGCGGCCCGCGCATTCTACGACCGCGCGAGCGCTCCCGAGAGCACCCCCTACGAAAAGGAGATCCGTCGGGAGTTCCGCCTGCCAGATCCGGATGCGGTTTCAGGCGCCTATTTTGTGGCTGGCAAGAGACTCCTGATCGTGCTCGACGGAAAGGAAGCCCGCGAGACGACCCTACCCTTGGTCGACCACCCCGCCGTCCCTGCGGCTCCCGCCGCCGCCATCGGGGTTGCGGGAGCCGGCGACGGGCCCGTCGTTGTCGGCTGGCGGCGGAACTCTCCGGGCGCGACGGTCGCCGAAAAACTTCGCGCGCGGTCGATTTCCTCCGCGCGGGTGGCTGCGGTCGCAGTGGCGGCGGGGATCGTCCTTGCGGCGGCCGGCTTCGCCGCTTGGAAGAGGGCGTCGGATCGGACGCCGCCGCGGGTGATCGAATCGGCAGATTATCCCGCCGCTCCCGATGAGCGGGATGTGGTGGTGAAGTTTTCCAAGCCGATCGATCCGCATTCGGTCCAACTGGACGCCGCGGGCAAGCCTTCCTTCCTCTTTGGCGACGATGCCGCCCGGATCGAATCGGCCAGGGTTGATGAGAAAAACCCCTCGAAGGTCCTTTTGGCGACGACACCTCTGACGGACGGGAAAACCTACCGACTGACGGTGGACAACCTGCGCGACCGGGCGGGGAACCGGCTGGCGGGACCGACGTCGGTCAGTTTCAGGTACCTCGATACGGTCGCGCCCGAATTGAAGACGGTGTCGGCGGGCGAAAATGCCAACCAGCTCATCCTGGAATTCTCCAAGCCGCTCTCCGAGCCGTCGATCGCACGCGGCAGCAACTATGCCATCTTTGAGCTGGAGGGAGCCGGGGAGGGGGCGGCGCAGCGGATCGCCTCGGGTCACCTCGACTCCGAGGACAAGAGCGGCCGGACTGTGACGCTCGACGCCGTGCGGGACTTCGTCAGCAACCAGCCCTACCGATTGGAGTCGATCGCGGGCGTCACGGACGCCTCCGTCAGCAAGAATTCCGTGGCGCTGCCCGCCAAGGGTTTGGATTTCCCTTACCGCGATGTGCTTCCGCCCCGGATTCGCAGCCTGACGGCTAGCGCGGCAAAGCTCGAATTGACCGTGACCTTCAGCAAGCCGGTCGATCCGGCCGCCGCCCGGGATCTGGGGAACTACGCGGCCGTCGGACCGGACAAGAACTCCCTGGGCTTTCTCCCCGGAGCAGCGGCTTTGGACGCGACCGGGCGCAACGTCACCTTGCGCCTGGCGCCGGGACCGCTGGCTCTAGGGGTCTATCGGTTCACCGTGCGAACGATGCGGGATCGGATGGGCAACCGCACGGCCGGTCCACTCGCCACCGCGTTTGAATTTGCCGATCCCGGCGGTTACGCTCTACAGGTGGTATCCCACTCCATCGTGACCGCGGACAACCAGGTGGACAACAAAGTCACGCTCACCTTCAACCGGGCGCTCAACCCCGATGACGCGACCCGGGCGGGCAACTACGCCTTGCTCGGCGCCGACCGCACACCGCTGGACGTGGCGGTTGTGGAGGCCCGCCGCGTGCCCGACGATTCGGCGAAGGTCATCCTCATTTTCTCGCAGGCGCCGACTCCGGGAACCAAGGTCATCGTTCGGGTTGCCGGCATTGCGGATATCTTCGGACGAAAGGCGCTCGGTCCGATCGAATATGCCTTCACCCCCGCGGGAGTTCACGATCCCTCCGAGCAGGTGCTTGACTGGCTGTCGCAGCCGGTCTTGCGCGGGAACGAACTCATTCTCGGCATCAAGGAGGCGGTCGCCCAGCGTTCCGCGATGGAGGCGCAGAACTTTGTCTTCAATTCCGGGGATGCCCGGGTGCAACGGGTCGTCGGATACGACGTTAGGACCGATGCCAAGTCCGGTTCGCGGCGGACGTTCCTGACGCTGCGAGTTGACGTGCCCCCCGCCGCACGGCGGGGACTGACCCTGCGGGCGAGGGACCTGCGCGCCGAAGGTCTCGATTTCCTCGGAGAGCAGCGGCTGAGACCGGTGGAGGTCGAGCAGCCGTGAGGAGCCCGCATGCCCGCGCATTCGCCTTCCGCTGAGGATGCGTGGCTGGAAACGCCGGAGGGGCGGCTGCACCGGATCGGCCGGGCCTGCGTCATCGGGCGGCTGGGAAGTTGCAACGTGGTGCTGGGTGACGAGAGCGTCTCGCGCAAGCACGCCCGGATCCGGTCGGGGCCCAAAGGAGGCCACACCATCATGGATCTGGGCAGCACCAACGGGACGTACGTCAACGGACTCAAGATAGCGGAAGCGACCCCATTGAGGGACCGGGACACGATCGGGCTTGGCTCCTGCCGCTTGAAATACCGGAAGGAGCAGGCGGTCTCGGAAATGGCCACAGAGGTGAGGGTGGCGGCCCCGCCGGCCTACCAGCACCGCGTGCTCGTCGCGACGGATGCTTCCCTCGAGGGGGACGGACTGCTGCGGTCGATTGACGGCCAGCCCGACTTACGGGTGGATGGCCACGCCACGAACGCGCGCCAGGCGCTCCAAATGTACGACCGGTTACGGCCTGATATCGTCCTCCTGGATGCGTCAACGAATGGTGTGGGGGCATTCTCCCTCTTGACGGACCTCATGGCGGCCGATCCGGATGCGCGGATCGTGGCGCTGCTTGCGCGGCCCGATCCGGATTACATCAACCGGACCCTGCGCCGGGGAGCGCTGGCATGCGTCCTAAAGACCGATCCGGCGGTGGAGTTAATCCGCGCACTGCAAAGCGCGGCGGCGGGCAGCGTGTACTTGAGCCGGCGGATCGCCGCGGTCACCGTCAAGCAGCTCGCCGGTTCGAAGGAGGGAGGGCGGCGGGATGGGCCGCAGGTCCTGACCAACCGCGAATTGGAGATCTTTCATCTAATCGGCGGTGCCAAGGCGAACCGGGAGATTGCCGCCTCCTTGGGGATGAGCGTCAAGACCGTTGAAACGCACAAGGAGAATATCAAGATCAAGCTGGGCGTCGCCAATTCCGCCGAACTGTCGGAGCGGGCGCGGGAATGGCTCGCCGGCTGAATCCCGAGCTTCAGAACGCTTTTCGGCCGTGACGACCCAGCCCTTTCATTCTTCCTGCTTAGCCTGGAGCGCGGGCCCGCGCACCCAGTCCGGGGCCCGGCGCCGGGAATTTTCCATTGAAGGCACGGCGCGCTCCAGATAGTTGTCGGGAGCATGGCCAGCGACGAGGATCCGACGCGGCGAGGTGATCCCGATGACTATCAGACCCGGGCGGGCCTTGTGGTAGGCCAGCTGGTGTTTGGGCGTTTCACGCTTGAGGCGCTCGCTGGCAGGGGCGGGATGGGAGTTGTGTGGCGGGCGCGTGACGAGAAGTTGGAGCGGACGGTGGCACTTAAGTTCCTGCCAGAGTTGGTGACGGCAAATGCGGAAGCCGTCAACGACCTCAAGCGCGAGACCCGTCGCGCCTTGGACCTTACGCACCCCAATATCGTCCGCATTTACGACCTTTTGCAGGACGAGCGCTTTGCGGCCATCGCGATGGAATATATCGATGGCAAGTCGCTCGGTGCGCTGAAACTTGAACAGCCGAACGGGCATTTCGAGGTTGATCAGATCAGCGATTGGGTGCGGAGCCTTTGTCAGGCACTCTCCTACGCCCATGAGAAGGCGAAGGTCGTTCACCGTGATCTCAAACCCACGAATCTGATAATCAGTTCGACGGGCGAGTTGAAAATCACGGACTTCGGCATTTCGGCCACCATTGCTGACACTGCGACGCGGGTGAGCGGCATGGCCGGCACGAGCGGTACACCCGCCTACATGAGCCCGCAGCAGATGCTGGGCGAGAAATCAAAGCCAACCGACGACATCTACTCGCTTGGCGCGACGCTCTACGAATTGCTCACTGGCAAGCCGCCATTCCATACGGGCAAGATCGTGCTTCAGGTGCAGTCGAAAACACCGCCTCGGATGACGGAGCGTCGGACAGAATTGGGCGTGGCGGGACAATCGATTCCCGGAGCTTGGGAGCGGACGGTCGCTGACTGTCTGTCGAAAGAATCGGCGGCACGGCCCGCCAATATGCGGACAGTTGCTGAGCGCCTGAGCTTGGAAGAAAACGCCCAAGATGCGAAGGATACGAAGCAGCGGGGCATTGTCCCTATGGCGCTTCAACCCGGCGCGGAAGGGGATTTGCATCTGGTCCCCAAATCCAGATTGAAACGCTCCAGCCGAAAAGCGAAATTGCCAATCGTAGGCGCTCTGGCGGCAGCTCTTCTCCTGGGCCTCGGCGCGTGGTGGTATTTCGGCTGGCATGTGCCCGCCGTCACTGCGGAGCAGGCGCACCGTGAAGCCTTGGGCTGGGTGACCGGTCTGCCTTTGACGGCGTCAAACAACGAGATGGCCGCCGCACAGGAAAAACTCGAAGCCTATGCCCGCGCCGTCTCGCCGGAACGAGCGAGGGAAGTCCGCTCCGCTTTCGACAAGCAGCGCGGCCTAATTGCTGCGGAACGGGAGCGGATTCATTTGGCCAACGCCCGCGGCGGGATCATCGTGCGGACCGAGCCGGCGGGCGCGGAGGTGATGATTGGCTCATTCGAACACGGCAAGAGTCCGATCACCGTCAAGGAAGTGCCGCTCGGGCGCTATCCGGTGATCGCTCGGTTGGACAACTACGAGGATCGGGTGGGCGAAATCGTGGTGGAGGAGAATCGATTTTCGGAGCTGGACGCACGGCTCGTTCGCTCGACTGGAACGCTCCGGATTCTTACTGAGCCTTCGGCTGTTGCGTGGCAGGTGAGAGGTGCCGAAACCGCCGAGAAGGGCCAGGGTCTGCAGGAACTCAAGTTGCCGACGGGTCATTACGAAGTGGTGTTCTCTCGCGAGGGATGGCCGGAAAGTCATGCTCAGGTGGATATCAAACGAAACGAGGCGGTCCAACTGCTGGGCGATTTGGCTGGAGGCATGCTGTCGCTGGAAACGAGCCTTGTTGGCGTGGCGTGGGAGCTTCGCGACGCAAAGGGCGTCATCCTAAGCGCCGGCAAAACGCCCACGGCCAGAATGGAGCTGCCAGTGGGGCATTATGAGGTTAGTTTCAAACGGAGTGGATGGCCTGAACAGCGCAGGAGTGTCGACATCAAGAAGAATGAATCAGCCCTGGCGTTCGCCGAGTTCCCCGCAGGGCGGATGCATATGCTATCCGAGCCGGCAGGGGCCGAGGTTTGGATCAACGGGGCGTTGGCCGGAAAGACGCCATTGGCGACTCAAGAATATCCAGCGGGCATGGATTTGGCGGTGCAAATCAAATTGCCCGGCTACCGTCGCTGGGAGCAAACCGTGCGGCTTACGGGTGATAGTGAGGTCACGATAAACACCGGCGCGCTGATACCGCTTTCTGGTGCGATCAAGCTTCATTTTGCACATCCCGACTATTGGATGGATTCCGCTCCACCAACCTTGCTTCTTGATGGAACGGAATTGCGCGATGTTCGTTTCGACACGGCAGTCATTACTCTAGCCGGCATCAAGCCCGGGCGCCATACACTAGAAGTTCACCACCCTGATTTTTGGGATTGGACTCAAGTGCTCAATATTGCCGATGGTGATCGAGTGGACATGACGGCGGATCCGGCCCCAAAGCCGGCGCATTTAACAGTTACGGTGAATCCCCAAGTGTCGTGCTCCGTAAGAATCAATGGCAACGCAGTGGCTTTTTATCCCAGTCGTGCGAACGACCTTGAGCTTCCCTTAGGGAAAGACGTTAAGATCGAAATCAGAGCGCGCGGGTATGCCAAGGTTGAGCGGGACTTCACTCTGAAGGCCAATCAACGTGAAGTTTGGAATGTGGAGCTCGCCGCACTACCACCTGGGAGGATTAAGGTTGCTTGGAATACAACCGGCCGCTCGGTGCTTAGTGCGGTAGGTGTGCTCGGTCCCGTCGCATTGGTTCCTTTATTGGGACGCACGAAGGGGGTAAATCACATATTATTAGATGGGCTAGAAGTGGGGTCTTTTTCTGGAGCACTAGGGGATATGTCATGGACATCGGATGATCTTGTGGAAGGAGAATATCGGCTCGATGTAAATGCCGATAGGCCTGGCAATGTGCCTCCACGGGTGACGATTCCTTTTGGAAACGTCGAAGTGCGGCCCGGAGAGACTGCTTTAGTCTATTTGGACAGAACGGAAATCACCTACGAAAAGATTAGGTGACCGGAATCAAACGGCGCAGGTCAAACTAACCAACCACACGCCCAGCGCGTGTCCGAAATATCCGGGGAAGCACAGGAAGTGAAAGGGGGCCGCGCGTTCCATAACGCGCCCCGTGGAACTATCGGCGACTTAGCCCGCCCGAAACGGCGGGCTTTTTGTAGGGCTGGTAACCGCTAAAACAGCCTTCGTTTCCCGTTTCCTCCCTATGGTGTGGAAACGGGAAACGAACGGGAACTAAACGGGAAACGAGATCGTTTCCACTAGCGGCTCCCTCTGAGGAATCGGCCAAAATGGAAACGAGGGTTTCAGCGGCCTGGAAACGAAGGGGGCCGATTCGGGGGTTCTCGTTTCCAACGTAGGCCGATGACTTGGCTGCGATTCGTCCGGATGTCCAAAGCCGCAAAATGTGTTAAGAATTTCTATTTTCCGCCGGGAAACTTTACAATTGTGAGGCACAGCCGGCCGCACATTGTCTATCACAAGAAGAATTAGCTATTCTATGTCATCTCATTAGGGGTTTTGCTCAACCGGTGGCAGGGTTTATGCTCCTCTAGAAGATGTCATGAAATTGATCCTTCGCTTTGCATTTATAGTCGCTGCGACCTTAAGCTTGGCCGCCGTCGTCCGCGCTGCTGACCAGGAATACGTCTGGACCGGCGGTTCCGCCGGTTACTCGGGTTGGATCATTCTGGATTCCAATTCCGATGCGTCGGGCACGCTTGCCGACGTCGTTTCGGCCCAAGTAACTACCCCGCAAGGAACATACAACTTTGATCCGTCGTGGGTCTTTTATATTCAAAGTCCTTTTGATTGGAATCCGACTCAAATCAACGACATGTGGATCGACTGGTATCAGGGGGGCGTTGACCCCGCATGGGCTGGATTGGGAGAGAAATGGGGAGGTGCTATAACGAATTTCGATGGCAGTGGCTCAAATAGATACTATACATCTACGTGGGCAGTAGATTATTCAGGGTCGTGGACCGCCGCAGCTGCAGGTCCATCAGTACCTGATGCCACTGCAACGTCAGCCCTGCTCCTGCTCGGTGGCGCTTTCGTCGGTCTCGCTGCCCTTCGCAGTCGGTTCGCGAGATAAGAGCCACCCCAGAATCCGTTCACCAGCCCGCCCGAAACGGCGGGCTTTTTGTTGGCTAGCGAAGGTCGGTTCGCCCACCTCGACCTGGCCTTCGGGTACGTGCTTCCTCAGCAGTCCATGACTGTCCTGACCGAAATACCTTGAGGCATACTGCGCCATCGCCGGCAGCGCCTTGTCGAAGTGATTATGAAGGTCTTCGATGCTGAAGCGGGTCTGCCAAAGCATTTTGCGCTTATTTCGCTTCCGGAGCATCTGGAAGTCGTACGCCATCATCACTACAAAATACCGGTTGCTCTCAATCTCAGAAATCAATTCCTGCTAAAGCAGCCCCGGCATCCCAGAAACTGTGAAAAAGTTCCCGAAATCTGATTCAATCGACTCCTCTGAGTCGTATCCCAGAATCTTGGCATTCTTATAATCGAGGAGATCGCGTTGCATGGTATCCAGGTACATCATGGCGCCATTATGATTCATATACCCAACCGACAAGGAAAGCTCATCGGGTACGACGGTTGTTCCCCAGTAAAGCATGATGAGGAGTTTTTCCGTGTTCAGATCCTTGGCCGGAACGTAATTCTGGGCCCTTAGCGCCCTGCGACCTCGCCAGCTTCGGCCCTGCTTCACGCATCATGCCAGACAACGCCGAAATCGGGACAGGTGCCCAAGATACTGCAATAACGTCGAGATAATTTACAGGTATTCAAGGTGCCATTGCGTCTGGAAATCATGCATTAGAATCTATCTCATTATAGAAAAATATTTTATGTAATTACAATGAGGGCCAGCACGATCCATGCTCTTCTTTGTAGAATTATGAAGACCATTCCCAAACTGGCATCTCTGGCGGTGCTCGTCTCCTGCTTGATTGCCACGTCTGGGAGCTCCTTCGCCCAACCGATCCAAGGAAGCATTTCGGCGTACGCCCAAGCGATTGCCTATAACGCTAACCTAGTCGAACCGCCGCCAATCACCTCAACCCAGACCGAATATTGGAGTACCCATCCAATTTCTCCATTAAGCGTCAGCGCCTTCGCGACCGATTCAGCCAACGCAGGCTATGGTTAGTCATCAGCCACAGCCTCCATGAGCGAAACAGCCACATGGGCCCCGAACGGAACTTCGGGTACGTTCACCTCCGATTACTCGCTGGCGAGCTCACCTGAGGCGAGCTACGTAAGCATAGGAGCGAACAATATACCATTTGGGGGTAACCCGGACAATTTATACCATACGGTTGGAACTCCTCCGAACTGGGGTTTCGAATTTACTGCCGAAGCGTCGGGTGACTTTGTGCTGGATTACGACGTTACGATGACGGGCAATCTTTTCGGCCTGCAGGGATTCAGCATGTTTGGGATTGCTTCACCTACTTATCCGGGTGGCTATCTTGATACTGGCAATGAAATCAGCAGTAGCAGCGACGTGTTTGTGGCTCCAGTCGTGGCGGGGCAGACCTATACGATAGGTTTGGAAGAACAAAGCAACTATAGCGGAAGTGGTCTCGATAGCACCGGTTCGGTAGTAGCCGACTTCAGTTGGTCGCTGCCCGGGGCCTCGGAATCCGTTCCCGACAGCAGCATGACCGCGACCATGCTCGGCGGCGCACTTGTCAGTCTTGCAATGCTCCGCCGCAGGTTCGCCAAGTAAGAATCACTTTAAATGAAGCCCATCAGCCGTTTCGCATCTCTTATCACGGCAGCTGTGAGCTTAGTTGTCAGTGCCCACGCCCAAACCGTGTCTCAGTTGCAAACTGACGGAAGCATTCAAGTTCAGTATGGTGAGCCTCTTGGCCAGTCGTTCACGGCGGTTAATAACGAGCTCACGAGCTTTGAATTTAATATGGATGGGAACTATAACCCCGTCCCAAATGACCCGCTCACGTTAGACATTCTCCAGGGATCAGGCATCGGCGGCGCAGTGCTTGCGTCATCTACATTCTCTTTGGCCGACGGGTTTGATGATTGGGCAGGTGCAAATTTCAATTTGAATGTCACGAATGGGCAGCAGTATACCGCCACACTCGAAACAGATACTCCATATTGGGGCGTCAACACTTATGACTCTGACTCCGTCGATCCTTATAGCGGAGGCGAGGGGTTTATTCAGGGTGACTTAGCCAGTAGTTTTTTCTATTCGACGTATGCCGACTTTCAATTTCAAGCCACTTTTACCGACGGAAGCAAAGTGGCGGTTCCCGATGCTTCGAGTACGATTTTGATGCTTTCATCGGCGCTACTTGGTTTGGGAGTGCTCCGCCGCCGGTTTGCGAAGTAAGAGCCTGCTCTGAATTGGCTACGAACCCGCTCGAAACGGCGGGCTTTTTGTTGGTCAGACAACCCACGCTAATGGCCCTTGTTTCTCGTTTCCTCCCTATAGGTGGGAAACAGGAAACGAACGGCAACGAAACCGGAAACGAAATCGTTTCCACCCAAGGCTCCCTCGGTAACGTCCGGATCGGGGGCTGTTGCCGGAATGTCAGCGGTCACTTAAAACCGGCCAGGTAAGGTCACTTCAAAACCGGCCACTCTGAGGGGTTGCGCCCGATGCGACAGTCGTCGCAAAAGGGCGTCATGAACCGCCTCACCTTGAGCCTTC